>Ga0208297_1000099_pt1 | contig 234402 bp, 204 predicted proteins | sample LMS_cellobiose_e_FD_187367 | JGI IMG/M metagenome (GOLD analysis project Ga0208297, IMG submission 187367) | Rumen-fistulated moose microbial communities from Alaska, USA - LMS_cellobiose_enrichment (SPAdes) (version 2) | ecosystem: Host-associated > Mammals > Digestive system > Stomach >...
CGGCTGGCTTCTTTGGTACTCAAGAAAATGTCTCCTTTCTTCATGTAAATATTTTTAACTATTCGGATAAGAGGGGTGACATTTTCTCGGACCGTTTATAGGGTGACATTATCACAGACCGGTAACAAGTAGTGGAAATTTTGTTGACATAGCTTTACCTCCCCGTTACAATATTAGTTCTTACAACCTCAAAGTATCATGTTTCGACATAATTCGCAACCGAAACTACTTTCTACAAAATAAGGCATAGGTTGGAGATGGGACAATTCAAGAACCCCTAATACCACTTTATCTACTTGCCAAAGCCACAGTTTGGGTAATGAAAGACCTGACATTCCTGACACAGGCCGCCGTGACGAGTTCAAACCGCGGCGTGAAAGAAGCCAATTTATCAGTTTTGCGAAATACGCAGATGCCTTCGGTGTTAGTTGAGGTAGCTTTCTTAAGCAATCCCACGGAAGAAGCATTATTGCAAAACAACGATTTCATCAATCGGGCAGCATTAGGCATTGCAAACGGCATAATAGTCTTCATGAATGATTATGAATAGCGAGGTCATTTCCAATATCCAACCCCATTGGGAGGATTACTCTACTTTTGAATCCCCTGCCGTTCGAGGTTAAGTCTATCTCCAAAATGAATGACCATCCCGGATATACAGCTTTTCCAATCACTGATGGGAATCGAGCACTTTTTGCATGCATCCATGGTTGCTCGATTAATCATGGATAACATTTTTTGCGTTTCTAGGAGGAATCAAGAGAGGCAAACCGAACATGTATTCTGGAGGTGATTAGATGCGCCCTTTCTTGAAATGGCCGGGGAGTAAATATCGCATAGTTGATGCAATTAAAGCGCGCCTCCCGGAAGGGAATCGATTGATTGAGCCTTTCGTCGGCTCCGGAGCCGTGTTTCTTAATACCGATTATAAACGGTATTTATTGAATGATAACAATCCGGACCTGATCAATCTTTACAGGATCCTAAAAAAAGAGGGCGAACCGTTCATCCAATTCTGCAAGACCTTCTTTACGCCAGAAAATAACTCCGCGAACAGGTACTACGAGTTTCGCAATCTATTTAACACAACCGACGATCAGCGGCTGAAATCAGCGTTATTGATTTACCTTAACCGCCACGGTTTCAACGGTCTGATTCGTTACAATCTTCAACGCGAGTTTAACGTACCCTTTGGAGAATACAAGAAACCTTATTTTCCACTCGAAGAGATGCGATTCTTCTGGAAGAAATCCAAGAAAGCTACGTTTACATGCAATGATTTTACCGTGACTATGAGCAGGGTTAAGAGAGGCGATGTATTGTACTGTGATCCACCCTATGTTCCCCTTTCCGCAACCTCAAACTTTACAAGCTACAGTGCCGGCGGGTTTTCGATGGCCCAACAGGCAAAGCTGGCAGAGTTGGCTGAAAAACTTTCTGGAAAGGGCATACCGGTTTTGATATCAAACCACGATACGGCGTTTACTGCCGTTACTTATCAGAATGCAGATGTATCGCATTTGCAGGTGCGGCGTTTCATCAGCTGTGATGGAGATAACCGGAATGAAGTAGGTGAAGTTTTGGCACTCTTTAAACCCGGGGAGGAAGCGATATGAGTCAGGGCGGTTTTGCCAATGATGCAGGGGGGACACTGGAGGGGACGGTAATTAGCACCCTTGGAAAAAAGGGGTTTGAAGTTGTCCCCTATAGTAAATGGGTGAAGAAACCCGATAAATTCGGGAATGAGCTTCTCTTGCGCAACGTCCCATTTACAACAATTTATGGTCACCCCGGCAAAACCGAGTTTCTTATAAAATCAGCTCAACACGACATGGAAATCCGTATTGAATGCAAGTGGCAGCAATCAAGCGGAAGCGTTGATGAAAAGTTTCCCTACCTGTACCTTAACTGCATAGAGGCCATGCCCGAGAAAAACATCATCATAATCGTTGAGGGCGGCGGCTATAAACAAGGAGCGTTACAGTGGCTTAAGGATGCGGTTGCCCAACAGAAATACCTGGGACATAACCAAGGGAAAAACATCAGGGTAATGTCCCTCCCCGAGTTTATAGCATGGGCCAATCGGGCCTTCAGAAAATGAACCGCCTGAGGGTGCCTTTTCATCAGATTTGAAGAGAAACCTATACTTTTTCCGTTGCTTGGCTCTCTTACACCCATTCAATATTGAGTTGCTGTGGCCGTAACCGCTACATATCATTTCTGACTGTGTCGGTAGGTAATAAAGCACCGCATTAGAAAGAAATACCCGTTCCTCATTTATCTGGTAACGATTTACAAACGGTGATACAATAACCAATAAGATGATAACAATCGTGTGGAGAGGATATTCGGGTATGAAGACTGAAATGGTTGCCATCAGGACCGAAGACGGAGTCATGCTGCATGGTGCCTTTTACGAGGGCAGGAAGGATTATCCCGCCGTAATACTGCTTCCGGGAGCGGCCATGAATTTTTATACCGGATTGGGCTCATTTCTGCCAGTCATCATGGCCAGAAATGGATTTCCTTGCTTAAGTATCAATCACCGGGGACATGATGTGGCAACCGCCCCTGATCCGGTTAATCCCCGCGTTATCGGGGCAATAAACGATTGTTTTGAGGATTGCGTCCTGGACATCCGGGCTATGATGGATTTTCTGGAGAACCAGGGGTGGAACAAAATTGTGTTGGCCGGGCACAGCCAGGGAGCGTTGAAGATCCTCTACTCTCTAAGGAAAGAGGAAAGCAAAAGTGCAGCAGGTGTTATTATCGTTAGTTCTCCGACATCCGCACCTGATATAATGAGATTTCTTCTGGGAAGCCGGAAATATGAAGATGGTTTGGTTCAGGCTGAGGAATTGGCCGCTAAAGGCGAGCATGAACAGATACTGGTTTTCTGGGGGCGCGGAAACCTGCCTTACCCGTTCTCCGTGCGGACCTTTCTCAATATGTATGGACCAGAATCCCTGGCAAATACCGGGTTTCTTACAGAAGGCCTGTCACACCCGCTGCTGGCGATACGGGGCGAATTTGACCTGCCCCCGGTATCTTATCAACTCCTGGAGACAATCAAGTCACACTATGGTCGTCCCGAGTTATGCGACATATTGGAGCTAAAGGGAGCCAACCATTTCTATGCCGGGCATGAAGAAGTTCTCGGAGATGCCATAGTCGAATGGTTAAAACGTTTTTAGCCCTTGCAATCAAGTTACATCATGTCAACCGGCTTCTGAACTGTGACTGTTATGGCACGACCGGGCGAAGTTGGCCTTCTTTTTTTGATATTGACAAGAGAAACGCTGACCGATTAGATACTCGGTAACGCATATTACCGGCAATCTCATCACTCCAGCTTCCGGTTGGCATGGATCTTGCTTATAAATAACTGAGGGAAGATAAATTGGCCACATTTGATGTCAACAAAATTTCTTTGTATGGGTTAATTCCGCTATACACTGATTAAGATATCTCCAACTTCATACCTTCGTTATGCGGGCAGGCCTGCCAGTGGAACTGTCAATCGCTGGTGGGGTCTGCTCTCTTGTTTTTTGATGCAAGCTTTCGCGTAATAGCACGTCGCGGTAGGTCTGACTCAAGTATTACCTTTTTCTGTACACTTTTGCAGGGATTATCGAAGGAAACATGACAGTCTCTGTCGAACTTTATAAGTAATGTAATTTTCACCAAAGGATTGACTAGCAGGATGTATAACCAAAAAATGCTATGGTTATCTCTTTCCTGGCTGGCAGTAATGGGAATAGCTTGGTATTTCCATTATTACCTGGGTATCGATATTGTTTACACGCATTTCTTCTACTTTGTTTTAGCCATGACTTCAATCTATGCCTATCGATACCTGATACCAGCTGCCCTTTTTCTGGGAAGTTTACACGTCATACTGGGGTTTGTGAATACCGGTACGGTCACAGGCGTGACCTTATTCCGAGCCCTGATGATGCTGATTGTGGCTCTTATCATTTATATATCCCGCAACCAGTTCTATTCTCGGGAAAAGAAGCTGGTTGAGGAGCAAGCCAAGCTACAAATGCTGGTGGAGAATGTTTCCGATGTCCCCTGGATATTGAACCTAAAAACTTTGCAATGGGAATATATGAGCCCAGCCATTGAACGGCTGACGGGCTATACCCTGGATGAGATACTGAACCAACCGGTTGCCCAAATACTTTCCCCGGAAGCATATCCTGTGGTACTAGAGAAATTAGCTCAGCGCATTGAGGAGTTTAATCGTAATGGCAGTCGCCCCCACTCTTACAAGGATTGGATTGAGCATACCCGCAAGGATGGATCAACGGTTTTGGTTGAGTTTTTCTCCAAGTATATGAGAAATGAACGTGGGGAGCCGCTTTTGGTCGGCATTTCCCGGGACATATCTGACCGCTATCAAATGGAAATGAAACTGCAGGTTAACAATGAAATCATGGAGTCCCTCTTGGCAAATAGCCCGAATCTGATGTCGTTTATTGATAAGGACGGGCGGTTTATGATGGTCTCCCGGACCATGGCTGATACTTTTGGTTTCTCGCCTGAAGAGGTAAAGGGAAAACACCTCAGCGAAGTGATGCCTGCCTCGCTGGCCTCAAGATATATGGGACACATTAACACCATTCTCCAGACACGGGAATCGGGTGTTTCAGTGGAAACGATACCTACCCCAGAGGGTTCCAGGGCGTTTGAGATGTGGGGGTTTCCCCTCATAAAACATGGTGATCAGGTTGAATTAATTGGGTCAATAGGATTGGAGATAACTGAAAGGAAGAGAGCTGAAGAGAAGGTTCGGCAGCAAAGTCTGGAGATCCTGGCACTGACCAGTAATGTATCCGATATTATTGCCAGGTTTGACAAGGATCTTCGTTATCTTTATACCAACCAGAAGCGGAAAGCTGACCGCTTGATAGGCAAGACCAACAGAGAATTGGGGATGCCGGAACCGAACTTGACGATTTGGGAAGATGCAATCCGTACAGCATTCAGAAGCCGAACCGAACAGTCGGTGGAAACCAGCAACTATGGTCCGCACGGGATAAGGTACTACCACTCGCTTATTACTCCAGAGGTGGATGACAAGGGTAAGGTTTCAACGGTGGTAACCGTTACCCGCGACATTACAAACTTGAAAGAACTGCAGCTAGCATTAAGTATTGAAAAACAGAACCTGTACATTACTCTGGAGAGCATCGGTGATGGAGTGATCTCAACAGACAGTCGGGGGAATATCACTCTAATCAATAAAGTAGCTGAAAAATTAACCGGTTGGACTCAACAAGAAGCGCATGGCCGGCCATTTGAGGAAGTATTTCACATTATTGATGAGTTTACTGGGGAGTTACGCGAAAATCCGATTCAGCAGGTCTTGACCACTCGGAAGACAATCGAACTCGGTAATCACACGGCGTTAATTTCCAAACAGGGTGTGAGAATACCGGTTGAGGATACCGCTGCGCCTATTATTGATGGGCATGGAAATGTGGTCGGGGTAGTGGTAGTATTTCGTGACTTTACCGATAAAAGAGAGAAGCAGAGGGAGATAGTATACCTCAGCTACCATGACCAACTGACCGGTTTATATAACCGTCGATTTTTTGAGGAGGAGAAGAAGAGATTAGACACTCCGCGAAATCTTCCTATTACCCTGGTTATGGCCGATGTTAACGGGCTCAAGCTGACCAATGATGCCTTTGGACATAGTGTGGGAGACGAGCTTTTGCGAAAAGCGGGGGAGGTAATGAAAAGAGAGTGTCGGGCCGACGACATCATCGCCCGGATTGGGGGAGACGAGTTTTGCATCCTCTTACCAAAAACCGGTTCGGAGGAAGCAGAAGGGATTGTAAGACGCATACGAAAAGCCATTGCTAAAGAGAAGGCCGGGAATGCAGTTTTATCAATTTCTTTCGGCTGGGATACCAAGCAGGAGCCTGATGAAGATATGGACATGGTCTTTAAAAAGGCTGAAGACGAGATGTACAGATACAAGCTTTCGGAAAGCTCAAGCATGAGATATCAAACTATGAAAATGATTGTCCAGGCGCTGTATGCGAAACACACGAGAGAGGAAAAGCACTCCTACCGGGTCAGTCAATTATGTGGAGAGATGGGGAGCGCTTTAGGCTTGAGTCTGGAAGCCATCCGTGAGCTTCGGACAGCAGGGTTAATGCACGATATCGGCAAGGTCACGATCGACGATTACCTTTTAGAGAAATCAGGACCGCTTACTGAAACCGAAAGACTGGAAATAAACAGGCATGTGGAGACTGGATACCGCATTCTCAGTTCAGTTACTGAATTTGCCCAGATTGCCGAATTCGTCCTGGCTCATCACGAGAGATGGGATGGTTGGGGTTACCCCAAGGGTCTTAAAGGTGAAGAAATACCGTTTGAGGCCAGAATCATTGCTATAGCTGACGCTTATGACGCGATGACAACTGAAAGGCCTTATCGGGCGGCTCTAAGCAAAGACGAAGCAATTCGTGAAATACGCGAAAATGCAGGCACCCAGTTTGATCCGGCGATAGCACAGGTTTTTATTGAGAAGGTATTGAAGGAGTAGGCAAGAAGCAAGGGGCTGGCCCTTGCTTCTCTATATATATCAGCGGCATTATTCGGCCGTTGATATATTGATGGAACCAGGACGGTGTCCCGCACCGTCCCAATATGTCCTAGCGAAGGATCTTAATTTCATCATTAATTAATCATTTTTTCCAGCAACCAGTTGCCGCCTTCTTTGAGCAGTTTGCCGGTCAGGGTGATCTCTTTGCTCCCGGCCGGGGATTCTTCGGTGGTGTATATCTTGAGTACCGCCGAGTCTGCTTTAATGTCAGTCAACTCGTAGCGGTAGTCATTCCAGTTGACATAATAGCCCATGCCGGCATCTTTACTCACATCGACACAGAGTACGCCGTCCCTATCAAAATAGATACCGCCCCGGTGTTCATTCAATAAGAAATCGGCTTCCTGTTTTACATAAGTGCTTCGTACAAAGCCTTCCAGATCGCTGTAGGTGGAAAAGCGGGTATCCTTAACCGGAAGGATTGTGTCTCCATCGAGACCGCCTTCAGGAAACTCGGGCTGGAGGATGGCAAGACCGAAGATATCGAAAAATGCTTCCTGGTTACGGCTTAACAGCTGATCTGCTGCCACGTACAATTCTTCTTCAAGTTGGCTGGCGGGAAGAGGGGTAATCTTCATCGCGGTTTCCCCAAGTTCCTTATAGGCCAGTTCAAACTCCGGAAACCCAAAAGCATAGGGCGCAATGGCGTACAGCTGATAATAGAACACCAGACCGTTTTCTCTGAGTATGAAGTCGTCGGCTGAGTAGTACTGGCGCAGTCCGTCAGCCCAGTCCTCGAAGTAATAGAATTCACCTGCTTCTTCACTGGCTTTGATCTGTGATGCTGCGGTGGCATACACCTTTTCCAGCGCTTCTTTTTTGTCAACTCCGAGAATGTCAGTTAGCGAAAGCATTTTTCCGGTAGTAAGGTCAAAGGTTTGGGCCGTTCTCGTATAATTTGGATGGGCACCACCCGTGTAAGTATATTTGGTGTTGAGAATTGACAGTAGGCTATGACCGTTGTAAGCCACTTCAAAGCTGGTTTCAATGCAGTGAGTTCGGAATTCATACCCGTTGTTTTGGGCGAATTCTTTATCAGCCTGGGCTATTTCCAACTCCTCTTCCTTTATACTCTTCATGAAGGTATCAATCTGGGACCCGTAGTACTGGTTGATTTCATTAATACCTTTGTCGTTAGAGGTATTAACAATTTCAGGTACAGTAATCTTGGCTTTAAGCAAAAGAGTTCTGTCGTTTTGATCATAAAAAGCTTCTGAATGAACCTTATGTAGAACCTGTACAGAAGAATCCGATTTGCCGCCGGGCGGTTGGTCGGATGAGGTATTCTTGTTACAACCAGACAACACGAGGCAGAGCACCAATAGCAAAGCCAAGACTGTAGATTTCCTGAGATAACGATCCATGTTTTCATACCACCATTGGCGTATTGTTAATTGGTTTTGTCGTGGCTGTGCCTGTGATATAAATGACGTGACCTGTTGCTGTCGAATGTTCATTTGCCGCATTGTTAACCGCTGCCGCGTCGTTAGTCGGTCCAAAGGACCAGGGACATTCGGTGCATTTCGCCTCATATATTTCTTCGGTCGTTGCGCCACCCACTGCGGCGCTTAAATCCTTATCGGACAATTCTCTGACCTGGTTAATTTTTTCCTTGGCTTCTTTCGTCATTTCCTATTACCCTCCCTTAAGTCCTGGCAAGGAATTCCCGAGCCAGGCAGTTTTTGTGTCATCAGGTTTAATGGATAATCATGCCTTTTGACAGGTCAATGGCTTCCCTTTGTCATCACCGTTCCCTCCCCTTTTATGGCTGATGGTGATAATTAATACGAATTGAGCGTACTGCTGGCTCAGCAAGGTAATGGTTAGTTCCTGGTCACAGATAGAACTCGTAAGCGTTTTCCTGCAGGAATTGCCGCAACTTTTCCCGACCACGCGAACAGATAGTGGAGACCGTGCTCTCATTGATTCCGGTGAGCTTCGATATCTCCCGGTTGCTAAGTTCGGCAAAGTATTTAAGGGCCAGGATTTGACGACTGCGGTCATCAAGTCGTGTCAGGGTCTGATAAACCGACTTGAGTTCTTCATCCTCAATGGATTCGTATTGTGCGGTATAATCCACTCCCGTGAGGTCAAAATCAACATCATCCAGGGATACGGTTTTTTTATGCCGACGGAAATAATCGGTCAGGGTGTTGCGAGCGATGGTAAAGATCCAGGTGTTAAAACTCGCTTTCTGCGCATTGAAACTGAATATGTTCCGGGCAACCTTCAGAAATATCTCACTTACCAGGTCTTCGGTATCCTGCTTATGTAGTAAACGGTAGAAGATAAAGTTATATATTTTGGGGAAATAGTCTTCATACATCCGCTCAAAATCGGACGCCAGGGTAAAGTCATACATGCCGCTTTACCCCCCGTCCCTGGTGTATCCCGCTGTGCAAATACCCAACTTAAATTTGTCGCAGTTTTCGCAGGTCTGTTCGTGGAGCGGACACTGTTCGGCGTCAGTATTGGCACCTGCCGCAACCACTATCTCCAAGTCATCATCACTCAAAGCAATTTGTAGGCGGCCTTTATTGTATTCCTTTTTCACGTCCTTAAAAAGACGCTCTTTTAGCTTCGACTCCTTAGAGAAGTCATAATTTGCGTAGTCTACCATCAGTCACCTCCGATAATAAGGAACAGCCAAACGTGTTTATCGCTCCGGGTGGGGCTATGTTTATATACGAAGAATCTTCTGTGGTAGCTCAGAATTTAAACGATCTCCATAATCCCAGAAAATCCGGTTACGTCAAATACCTCCTTGACTGTTTCACTGACATTAATAATCTTCATGGTTGTGCCCAGGGCATTGACTTTTTTCTGAGCGGTTAACATAACACGCAAACCAGCACTGCTGATGTACTCCAGGGGGCTGAAGTCGAAAATGAGGTTTACAGCACCTTGTTCAAATATGGTCCCCAATTCGTTGGAAAGCTCCGCTGAAGTGACTACATCGAGCCGTCCTGCCAGAGTTAGGGTTACGGTGTTGCCATCGATGATTTTTGTGATTTCCATGCCTATCGCTCCTTATGATAATTTTTTGTATTTTTAGATTGATATTGGAGAATCTTAAGTTATATGGTCTGCCTGCGGGCCAGTTCATAGAACAGCCCCTGTTTGGCCATAAGTGTTTCGTAATCACCTTCCTCAACTATTTTACCGGAATCCAACACCAAAATCCTGTCGCAGTGACGGATGGTAGAAAGCCGATGAGCAATTATCAGACGGGTGCAATTAAGGCTGGCGATGCTGTCGGCGACATGCTTCTGGGTTATGTTGTCAAGTGCAGAAGTAGCCTCGTCAAAATAGATTATCTTCGGTTTTGATACGATAGCCCGTGCAATTAAGAGCCGCTGACGCTGCCCGCCCGAAATTCCTCCGCTGCCTTCTGAAATCATGGTGTGCATGCCCATCGGCATCGCCTTGATATCCTCCTCAATTCCGGCCATCCGGGCAGCTTCCCACGCATCATCCAGGGTTTTCCAGGGTGCAGTAATAATGATATTGGAGAATATGTCACCCGCAAATAGCTTACCGTTCTGCAGATCCACTCCAATAAGCTGCCGTACCGAACGCAGGTCAAGGCTTTCTAAATCGTGTCCGTCATAGTAAATTGCTCCGGTTTCAGGCTTCTCAAACCCCAGGAGAAGCCGCATGAGTGTGGATTTGCCACAGCCTGTCTTTCCTACTACAGCAACATACTCACCGGATCGAATTTTAAGGCTCACATTGTCGAGAACCGGCGGGCCTTCAGGATCGTACCGGAAGGTGAGATTGTTAACCTCAATATTACCAGCCAGGTTAGTAATGATCTTTTTGCCCACGGTCGATTCCGGAATCGTCTCGAGGATCGGCTGTACCATCTCCAGAAGCGGCTTGATATTTGCCAGGGTCATAGCAATGCCGCCAAGTGCCATGATAGCTCCGCTTACCGCTCCATAGGCCACATTGAATGCCATGTAATCGGCCGGGCTGACAGCCGTAATGCCTGCAAAGTAATATATTATCAGGGTACCACCCATGGTAATCATTGTCGATATCGCGCCGTTGATCCGCAGAAAAAGCGGTGGGGAATAAGTCAAGCGACCCTGTTCTTTGTAGAGGGCGGCCCATTTGGCAAAGGCGCGCTTCTCCGCACCGGCCAGCTTAATTTTCTGCAGTCCACTGAATAGGGCAAAAACCAGGCCGTTAAGTTGGGCGGAAATCTTCATCTGCTTGCGGGAAATCTTGAGTCGCGTGATGGTGGTTAAGATTGAGAAAGCCAGCATAGTGAAAATTATAAGGAGGCCAGGGGCCACCAGGGCTGGCCCGTAATGGATCATCTGGAATATGTACACGAAAGAAAACAAAGCTGTAAGACCGGTGGTCATAACCGCATCAGAGAGCATATTACAGAGAGTGTTCATGCTCATGACACGGCTGCTCAATTCCCCGGCAGAATAATCCTTGAAGAAGGAGGCTGGCAGCATAAAAGTTCGCATCATGGATGCGGTCTGGACCGAGAGATTTATTTTATCGCGGAAGCGGATAAGTACGATACTCCGGGTTATGCCAAAAAGAGCAGAACCGATGGCTGCACCGATTAGAAGTGCTGCAACCGGTAGAACATCACCTTTAGTTCCCGAAGGTATAACACTATCGAAGATCTGTTTATTCATGAATGGCAAAAACATTCCCAGGAGAGAAACAAGCAGACTTGCTCCCATTACAAAAGCAATGTCTGTCCAGGATATGCTCTGCAGCATAAAAACAGCCAGGTCAGTCAGCGAAAGCTTGCGGGCGGGGAAGGGGCGGTAAAAACAGAAAGCATCCCGGTTAATATTCCTCGCCGTCTGCTTATTGAGCTTAACGACCTGCAATGTTTTGGGGTCCTGGTATTCATAACCGGACAGTTTGGACGGCATGATCGCTATTACGTCACCATCAACTGTACTGCCCAGGAGCGGTCCGGTGGCATCCTTCCACCACTCATTCACCAGCTCCACGCGGCGGCGCATCACCCCTGCCGGTCGCAGCATGTATTCCAGTTCAGCATTAATGTCCGACATGTTATCAGGCAATTCAGGGATTTTTGCCCCCAGTGATTGCAGGACAGTCGCCATGGCATTACGAACCACCTGCTTTTCAACTGATGTTTCCCCGCCACCGCCAGATACACCCAATACGGACAGGAGGTCAGACAATGCTCCCTCCATCATCCGCTGGTCATTTTCCCGCCGGGTATTAATCTGGTCGTCAAAGATATTGAAGTTCATGAGTCTTATACCTTCTCAGATGTTTTAATCTAACCACCGTATTGGTTCATAATAACCAGTAAATCCAAACCGTTTCCGAATACTGACCGACCATAACACTTATTCCATGGTTACTAGCTGGGCGTATTTCCCACCCAGCTCATAAAGCTCGTGGTGAGTGCCCCGCTCAACCACCAGACCTTTATCCAGGACAACAATTTCGTCACAATCACGAATGGTGGAGAGGCGATGGGCAATTACGATACACGAGGCACCAATATTACGGATATTCTGCATCACTCTCTCCTCGGTTTTGGCGTCCAGGGCACTGGTAGCCTCATCCAGGATAATGATCGTCGGTTCCTGGGCCAGTACGCGGGCAATTTCAAAGCGCTGCCGCTGCCCGCCGGAAAAGTTTTTGCCACCTTCTTTAATAATGTGTGAGTATCCACCCGGACGACTAACGATGGTATCGTGGATATCGGCATCTCGGGCGGCCAGTATAACCGCGAAATCCTCAATCGAGGCGTCCCACATGCGGATGTTGTTGGCCACTGTATCCTCGAAAAGAGTAATGTCCTGGTCTACCATCGCAACGGAGCTCTTAAAGGTATAGGGGTCAATATCCTCACGCCGCTGGCCGTCAAAGAGGATTTCTCCGCTCCAGGGCTGGTACAGCCCGGTAATGAGCTTGGCCAGGGTTGATTTGCCCGACCCGCTGCCGCCCACAAATGCCACTGACGAACCAGGCTTGATATTAATCGAGAAATCCTGGATAAGCGGTGGTGAGAGCCTGTTGTAGCCAAAGGTTAAGTTCCTGATTTCGAGAGCCCCGGATAACTTGCATGCGCTGATTGGGGGCGAACCGGCAGGTAATTCCCCGGTATCGTCTCCAACATCGGTCTTGTAATTCATGACGTCTTCAACCCGTTCCATGTCTGAACGCATGGTAATAAAGCTTTGGCCGACACTGATAAGCTGGGTTACCGGGTTTAAAAATGAAGACATAAAAGCTTGAAAGGCCAGGATCATACCTATGGTAAAAACACCGTCAAGGATTAAATAGACTCCGGACATGAGGATGACTACATTTGCTACCTGCTGCAGAAAGGCAGGTATAGCACCGTAATACTGGGTGAACCTGGCAACGGAAACCTCAGCGTTGTGCTGCCGGGCATAGTATCCGGCCCAGCGCTCAAAAAAGCCGTTTTCCGCACCATTGGCTTTAATGGTTTCTATCATTTCTATGCCGGACATAGTAGTACCCATTAGTTTGCCGCCGGTAGTCTGAACGGAACGGATTAGATCAACCTGTTTGCGGGCGGTAATGCGCATTGCCATAACGTTAAGCAGGGCAGCAGCAACGCCAATCATAGTTAATGGGATGCTGTAATTGATCATTATGGCGAGGTAGAAAACGAGCAGACAAATATTCATAAGCACGGGAGCCAGCTGTTGAATGAGCGTTCCGGCAATCTGCTCATTGGATGCTTGCCGGGATACAATGTCGCCGGCAAACCGCTGGGCAAAGAATTCCACCGGTAATCGCAATACATGCCACATGAATTCTGCATTGGCGGTTATCGCAAAGCTCCCTTGAATCTTCAGCCAGTAGATGGCTTCAATAATGCTCACCACGAATTGGAAGAGCAAAGTCAATGCCATAGCGATAACGAAAGGCAGCAACCACTCCGGGTTTCTGCCCGAGAGGATATTGTCCATAAAGACCCGGGAAAAGAGCGGTGTTATCAGGCCTACTGCTGCAGTCAGAATACCTGTCAGCAGCACAAAGATGAAGGCGCCCAGAGTGCCCTCGAGACGTTTCCTGGCAAAGGCCAGGACGCTCTTGGGTTTACCTTCAGGCCTAAAGTCCTCCGTTTTCTCAAAACGGAGCACGATTCCGGTAAAGGCCTTGTCAAACTCCTCCCATGAGACCTGAGTCTGTCCGGAGGCCGGATCGTTAAGCAGCACCTTGTCTTTTTTAAAGCCCCGGAGTACAACAAAGTGATTGAAATTCCAGTGAAGTATAGCAGGTAATTCAATATCCCTCAGTGCTGAAGGCTCCATGCGATAGCCCGCAGCTTTCAGTCCATACGACCTGGCAGCCCGGACTATGTTTTTGGCGCTGGACCCGTCACGCGAGACGCCGCAATCGGAACGTACCTGTTCGAGCGGCAACCATTTTCCGTAATAGGCCAAGACCATACAGAGCGAGGCGGCGCCGCACTCCAAGGCCTCCATTTGCAGAACTACCGGTACTTTAGCAATCCTGGCCATGATACACCTACTTTGATATGTCAATGAAATGATGGGGATTAGTTGAATAAGAGTTCATAAGGTTTTCTTTCCCTGGTAACCACCAGCACGCTGCAACTGGTACCACTGCTGACGGTAACAGCCTGACCCTTCTGGTTTGACCAGTGCAGTTGGCCGTCAGTTTCTTTCAGATTAATTTTTATTTCCACCACATTGCCTGGAGGCACCAGACCCTCAACATACCGTGGATTGCCGAAGGTCTGTATGATATCGTTCTCGGATATCGGTTCGGATCCAATGCTGGCAACACTGCCTAATATGTAGCCGTATTCTTCACGAGGAGCATAGTCAGGGGAAACCTGGGCCGGCATGCCTACACTCAGTCGTTTGGAATCGGTCATGGGGAGATAACAATAAACGGTTTGCGGTTCTCCCGACCGGCTGTATAAGACTCCGCCAAATTGCACCGTTTCGGGGATGGAACCAGCAAGGGCCCAAAAGGCAACCGCAGCCAGGAGGGCAAACATCGCTAGCAGCAGAACCCAGATTGATGGGTTAGTGACCTTGACATATTCATTAAGCTGCTCCGGTGAAGATATCCTCTCCAGCGAGCTCTTGCGAAAAATGCTGTTTTCCATGATCAACCTCCTGCAGGTTCCTCAATAAGGTAGTTAATTCAACAAAAAAAGGATATGTTCCTTTAACAATCATAGAAAAAGATGGATTGGTGATCGTCTAGTGAATTTCTGTTCCCCGGCATGTAAATCCTCCTGTTGCTTATTTTGCTCTTTGGGTATAATACAGCGAGGAGTTTGTTGCGTTTGTGGCAATTGACGGTGTGTGTATATTTGTAATCCGGGTTAAAGGAGATACGAATGGAACAATATGAACTGATTGCGACTGCTGCTTTTGGATTGGAAGCAGTAGTTGCCCGGGAGCTCCGGGCATTAGGATATGATGATTTAACTGTTGAAGACGGGAAAGTTACTTTTCGGGCGGATATGCGAGGCATCTGCCGCGCTAACCTATGGCTGCGCAGCGCCGACCGGGTATTGCTTAAAATGGGCGCCTTCCCGGCAGCCACCTTCGAGGAGCTTTTTCAGGGAACAAAGCGGCTTAACTGGCCTGATTGGCTGCCGAAGAACGCCAGCTTCCCGGTGCAGGGCAAATCGGTCCGATCCGGATTGTTCAGTGTCCCCGACTGCCAGGCGATCGTTAAGAAGGCGGTGGTGGAGAAGATGAAGCAGCGCTATCATGTGGAATGGTTTGAGGAGGATGGTCCCCGTTACAGCATTGAAGTAGCCCTGCTCAAAGATATTGCTACCCTGACCATCGATACCAGCGGTCCCGGACTGCATAAAAGAGGGTACCGCAAGTTAACCGGCCCTGCGCCCATCAGGGAGACTTTGGCTGCCGCGCTGGTAAGTCTCAGCGTCTGGAAGCCAGAGCGCGTACTTATTGACCCCATGTGCGGGACCGGAACCATCCCCATAGAAGCGGCTTTGATTGGACTCAATCTTGCCCCGGGATTAAACCGGGAGTTCGCTGCGGATTCCTGGCCGGTCATTCCTCGAAGGTTATGGCACGAAGCCCGAGAGGAGGCTCATGATCTGGCACGATTAAATGAGACTCTTACTATCCGTGGCACCGATATCGACGAAGAGGCTCTCAGTCTGGCCCGCTATCACGCACGGCAAGCGGGACTGGAGGGCAGAATTCACTGGCAACGTATGCCGGTGTCTGAATTGCGGGCAAGACAGAAATTCGGCTGCATAATATGTAACCCGTCCTATGGTGAACGATTGGAGGATCTCTCCACTGTTGAAGGGCTGTACCGGGAAATGGGGCGGGTTTTCGGGGCCTTAGATACCTGGTCTGTCTATGTAATTACTGCCCATCCGGGCTTTGAGAGGCTGTTCGGCAGGCCTGCCGGGCGTAAGCGCAAGCTCTACAACGGGCGCATCCAATGCAACTACTACCAGTATCCGGGTCCACGCCCGCCCCGCAGGGATCCTGAACCAGGGAAATGAAATATTGCCGGGCTTCATAACTACATAAAAGCCCGGGATGACGCGAATGATACATAGAACAGATACTGAGTCAAGAGGTTGTTCTGATGGTCCTGGTCATCCTGCGCACTGTGATCCTGTTCACGGTGGTGGTTGTTTTTCTACGCATTATGGGGAAAAGACAGATAGGTCAGCTGCAGCCTTACGAGCTGGCGATAGTCATCCTTATCTCTGAATTGGCGGCCATACCTATGGAAAACACCTCCATCCCCATTCTGGGAGGAATGATACCCATCTTTGTCCTGTTTACAGCACAGGGGCTTCTGGCTTACATTTCTCTGAAAAGTGAGAAGGCACGCGGGATAATCTGTGGCACTCCAAGCGTATTGGTTGAAAACTCCAGGATCGTCGAATCAGAGATGAGAAGGCAGCGATATAATATAAATGACCTGCTGGAACAGCTTCGCTCGAAAAATGTGGCTAATCTTTCCGATGTGGAGTATGCCATACTGGAAACCAGCGGGCAGTTGAGCGTAATTCTGAAGTCCCAGAAAAGGCCGCTGACGCCAGAGGACCTCAATCTGTCCACCAGTTACGAAGGCCTCCCCACCACCCTGATCATCGATGGATTTATCTTTCACGACAACCTGAAAAGAATTAACCTCAGTTTGGAATGGCTGAAAACAGAACTGGAAAAACTCGGGATTGGTGACCTGAACGACGTACTCTTCTCATACATCGATACCCGGGGGAATCTGTATTGTCAGGAGAAGGATGGCCCTGGAAGAACTGCAAAAGAAGGAGTACAGAGGAATTAATGAAACAGTTGGCCATTTCAATGGTTATACTTGGATTAATAGCAGGCCTGGGTATTTGGACCAACAACCTGCTGCAAAAGTCAGCTCAACATCTGGCAAGTCATATCGATAGTGTTGTGACCGAGATAAACGATGACCGCTGGGCAGAGGCTCTTAATCACACCGAGGAACTGGAGAAGTCATGGCGCGACCAGGTAAGCTGGTGGCCGATTATTTTAGACCACCAGGAGATAGACAACATCGAATTCTCGCTGGCCAAGGTCAAGGAATACGTGGCAAACAAGGATAAGTCACTCTCCCTCGGCCAGCTATCGGAACTAAGATTGATGATTGAACACATCCCGGCAAAAGAAGCCGTTACCCTGAAAAACATCCTGTGAAATACCCGGCCAGCGAAAACCGCCCCGTTTACAACGAGGCGGTTCTGATTAACAAGGATGAAGTTTAGCCAAACATTTTCTTCAATTCAGGTTTCAGGATCTTGCCGGTCGGGTTCTTCGGCAGTTCAGGCAGGAATTTTACGTACTCAGGAATCTTGTACTTGGCAATCTTGTCGCTCAGGTATTCTTTAACCTCTTCGACAGTCATACTGTCAGGTTGATTCAGAACGATGCAGGCAGCCACCCGCTCGCCCAGGGCTGGATCCGGCGCACCAACTACCGCAACCTCCATGATCTTGGGGTGTTTTTCGAGGGGAATCTCGATTTCTCGAGGATAGATGTTCTCACCACCCCGGTTGATCATCTCCTTCTTGCGCCCGGCAATGAAGATGAATCCGGTCTCATCCATCCAGCCCATGTCGCCGGTATGCAGCCAACCATCCTTTATTGCTTCCGCGGTTGCCTCAGGTTTGTTGAGGTACCCGATCATAACCGCATCTCCCTTGATGCAGATCTCACCTTTCTCACCATAAGGCAGGATGTTGTTATCATCATCCATGATTTCCACTTGCTGATTAGAGTAATTCTTTCCAATGGCAGCCCAGTTTTCTTCACAGCCATAACTGGTGGTGGATACCCCGCAGGCCTCGGTCAGACCATAGCCGTCAATGACCCGCACTCCAAATTTCTCTTTAAAAGCCGCTACAATGTCCAGGGGCATAGGAGCAGCACCGGAGAAGGCCAATCTCAGTTTTACCTTATCCATCTCAATTGTGGCCGGATCCGCAACAGCCACAATGTATGCGTACATAGCCGGCACACCCATCACGATACTTACCCCGTAACGGGTGCAGGAAGGCCAGAAATCTTCAGGGGAAAAGATCTTTCGTATACAAAGGGTTAGGCCCTGGTAGGTGTAGGGATAGGTCCAAACGCACAGGGGATTGGTGTGGAACATGGGAAGTATTATCATCATGACATCACCGGGAACAGCAGCGTTCATGCCCGCCATTTCGGTGCAGATTGAGAATTCGCCTTTATTGGAGAGTAGAATGCCCTTGGGCATGCCGGTGGTTCCTGAAGAATACAGGAGGAGAAAGGGGTCATCCGGAGCCTGTGGTACCAGGCACTCATCTGCGGGGTACTGGTCAAGGATTTTCTTCAGGGTAGTTTCAGAGATTTTTGCGTCGTGGGGTACTCCAGTTTCGACTTCCACCACTATTGGCTTATGGGATGAGAGTTCCCAGCCCCGGGCAAACTCGGCCATGAATTCGCTCCCAATAAAGGCAACCTTGGGTTTTGAGTCCTCCAGGACATAGGCGATCTCGGGACCCTTCAGCATGTAGTTCACTCCGCCGGCAATGGCCCCGAGCTTCTGTGCACCGAACATCGTGTAGTAGACATCGGGGGAGTTCAGGATCATAACTGATACAATGTCCCCCTTGGTAACACCCTTCTCTTTAAGGTAGTTGCCGACCTTATTGGAGCGCTCGTTGGTCTGGGCATAGGTTATTACCTCATCATAATAGAGTACATGAGTCCGGTCTGGGATTTCCTGGGCGCGTACCGTAACCATCTCAGCCATGCTGTCAAAGTGCAGGCGCAGGCCCTTTAAGGTTTCAACTTCTTCTAAAGGCCACATGGGGCGGTTTGTGCGTTTGCTTTTGTCGATCATGACTACACTCCTTTCAATCTCCGAACCAAAAATGTTGCCATTTCCAAACACCGGTGTCTGTCCCCGGGTGGGGTTCAAGCATAGTCATTTGTTGTGGCTAGAGTGCATGTAAGTATGCTTGAATCAAGTGGATGGGTCAGCAATCACCTCCGTCAAAATTGTTACAAAAGTCACACCATTCCCTAAATTAAAAATCTACTATTATAATAATGCAAACCGAATACAAAGGCGAAGGGATTATATGTCTTGTCTACTGTATTGGAAATTCCCGTTGCAGCCCGAAATGCGGTGAGATTTTGTATACTGATAAAAATGCAGCTTAGTTAAATTGTGCATAATTAGATTTAAGACTGCACCCAAATCTATTCCATTAGTGCCCTGGTGCAGAGAAGGAGATGGTTTAAATTGAGAAGTGTCAGGGAGTTATTTGATTTATCGGGGCAGGTTGCCATTGTTACCGGAGGTGCCGCTGGTATTGGGCTGCAGATGGCGTATGCTCTGGGAGAAGCGGGTGCTACCCTGGTTCTGGCCGCCCGAAAAGTGGACCGGTGTATTGATGCAGCTGGACGCATGCAAAAAGAACTCGAAATACGCGCCCTCCCGGTTAGGTGCGATGTAAGCAAGCCGGAAGAGATTGATGCTCTGTATGAGAAGGTTATGCAGGAATTTGGACGGCTTGATATCCTGGTTAACAACTCCGGAGCCAACTGGGGTGCACCTTCATTAGACTATCCACTGGACGGCTGGAACAAGGTGATAAACACTAACGTTACTGGCACATGGCTGATGTGTCAGAAAGCCGGGCAGATAATGTCACGGCAGATGTACGGCCGCGTAATAAACGTAGCCTCACTAGCTTCATTTGTTGGCGCTGATCCGGAGGTTATGGATGCGGTAGCTTATCAGACCAGTAAGGCTGCGGTGGCTGGCCTTACCAAAGACCTGGCTGTTAAGTGGGCCCGGTACAACATAACTGTTAATGCCATAGCTCCAGGCTGGTTTCCCAGCAAGATGAGCCAGGGCACCATTGAAATGAGCGGGGGCAAGATCCTTGAATTAATCCCCATGAAGAGGTTTGGGGGTGAGGATGAGTTGAAGGCCGCGACTCTGTTCCTAGCCTCTCCCGGGGCCAGTTACTGTACGGGCGTTGTCTTAAGCGTGGATGGCGGCTGGGTAGCCATGTAGTGTAAGCATACTCCAGGTTACCAGGAATGTACTGGCTGGAGTTCACGAAGCAGCTTAAACGGAAGCTACTACCGCGTACTAGTTAAGGGGTGACCTGATGCGGTGTCGGATTGCGGCGGTGACTGGGAAGGGATTCTGTTGTACGTGGGCGAAACAGTAAAACGTGAGGAGGTATGCGGGTGGAGATTAAAGTTTTAGGTTCAGGGTGTGCCAGGTGTAATCAATTGGAGAGAGATGTGATTAATGTTCTGGCCGAAATGGATGTTGCGGCTGATGTGGAGAAAGTTCAGGATATTCAGAAGATCATGTCCTACAACATTATGTCAACCCCAGCCCTGATAATCAATGGCAAGGTCAAGACAACCGGAAGAGTACCCAGGATTGCAGAGCTGAAGAAGTTCATCAGTGAGGAACTATAATGAATAAAAAGGATTAGAAACCAAATCACTTTAAATCAAGAAAGGTCGGGAATTATGACAAAGTTACCGCATAACCTGTTAAGACCCCCTAGCGCTTACATTGATGGGCAAATAAAAAAGGTTTTCGCTAAGAGCGGGTTCGGAGGGGTTCCATTATGGACCGAATCAGGGTGCACTATATTTGTTAACACCCAGGCCATCACAATTGAAGCCTCGCGGGAAGGCGGTTTAGCAGTAGATCTGCAGTTTGAAGAAGTAGATGGTGTCCCCCTGATATGGCTTGAACTGGCGATTGATAATGCACAAAGCGGTGAGCAGCACAATGTCTGCGTTTTTCTTAATATTCTGGATGATCAGTCTATCTTGTGTTTACAGGCCTTGCCCTATCAACGATGGATCGTCATTCATTGGTATGATGAGAATCGGGAATACGCGGGATCCTCTGCAGTGGAATGGCTCCCGGATAACCAGAAGAAAGTAAAGACGGTATCCGAGCAGGCTCGTGAGGTTATTGAACGAACCGGAGGCGGCGACTTTGAAGAAGCCATTAATCGTGTCAGGGAAACCCGCCCCCTTTCATAGTGCCGTCAATGCAGCGTAAACATCATTCTTAAGCATCATAATCCGGCTTGAACAATAGCCGGCGTGTTTCTGCTACCTGCGGCGCGGAGACCGGGAATTCTTTTTGTTAACGGATTTATTTCTCGTATTTGGAGATGTGACAGCAGTCGGCTTATAGTCCTCGTTTTCCTGGTCGTACCTTTTTGCAAGTTCCTGCTCTGCAGTCATAAGGTTCTGGAAAGCTGCCTGTTTACCTAAAAAGGTGGTCAGCAGTTGTTGGCGCAGCGATTCCAGGTGATTGAACTCGTCCAGGAGGACCTTTCTATTGGTGTCATTAATGTCCAAGGCTGCCGCCTCATTCTTAATAAGCCGTTTTTTTGATTGAATCCACCGGGTAATCGTTTTCAGGTCTGCTTCGTTCCTCAGTAATACTTCCTTGAGGAAGGCCGCAAGGCTTCTGACTTTTTTTCCTGAATCTTCGCTATCAACATCCTTTGCGATATCGTCATGGGTCTTTAATATGCGGCTAACCGGCTTTTTGTTCATTTGCTGAAAGGACTCCTTTCGCAGCCATTTCATGTTTTATCCTATTCCTAAGGCTGCTCTGGTGCTACCGTAGCGGTGTATGGCGCACCACTTGCTCCAGGAGTAGCGATAATGGTATAAAATCTGTATCCGAGCGCAATTTGTTAAAGGAGATTATCATTGAAAATATTCGCTATCGGCGATCTTCATTTATCAAACGGGACCAAACCAATGGATGTTTTCGGAGAAGAATGGCACAACCATGATAGTAAGATTGCCGCCAACTGGGATCGGGTAGTGGGACCCGAAGATACGGTGCTGATTGCGGGAGATACCTCATGGGCCTTGCGACTGTCAGAAGCGATTCCTGATTTCGAATGGATTGCCGCCCGGCCCGGAAGAAAAATCCTAGCCAAGGGCAACCACTGTTATTTTTGGGGTACCCGGCGCAAGATGATGGAAGCCTTAAGTCCTCTTGGGATTGAAACTCTTAATGCTGATTGTATTATGGTTGGAGGAATTGCAGTAGCTGCCACCCGGGGGTGGATTACTCCGGGGGATCCGCGTTTTGATCCGGAAAAGGATGAAGCTGTTTACCAGCGAGAATTGCAGCGACTGGAAAGGGCGCTTGCCAAGGTGCCTGAAGACGCAGAACAGATAATTGCAATGATTCATTTTCCGCCTTATGCCAACCAGGGGGAAGAGACCGGGTTTGTAGAGCTTTTAATTGAAAATGGCGTGGATATTGTGGTATACGGACACCTCCATGGCCGCTACCTGCAGAATGCGCTGACCGGCATTCACTGGAACATGAGATTCTACTGTGTTTCAGCCGATTACATCAACTTTACACCAGTCCAAATACTGTAACCAGGATGGAAACGGGGGCAACGGGTGGGACCGGCAGACTATGTGAAAACCGAATCACAACGTCGCTTACTGGCTAACCGGTGAATATCTGTTTGCGCTCCTGCTCTTTGTTTTCACACGGTCTGCAGTCCCTCTGTAAGTTACTGCATGGGCTGCTGGAAGTTCCCTGCCTGTTGCTCAATTATCTCCTGATGACCTTGTTGGATTTGTTGTTGATCATTAGGGCTTAGCATGTAAATCAACTGCTGCAGTTCACCAACATGCCTTTTTTCCTCATCGGCAATGTGGTAAAGGACCTTCTTTACACGTTCATCCGAGGTGGATAAAGCATGGGCTTCGTAACCGATGATTGCCTCCAATTCACCTGCCATATCCAACCGCAATGCCTGGACCAGTTCTTCATTCGACATCTGCCGCGGAACATTGGCAACAAAAGGGTTCCCGATCATAACCATATAGCTCACCTCATTTATGTTTTTTGATATTCTTTGTACAAGTAGTTTAATTATGTGTTGTATAAATGTGGATGGGAGGGTATTAATGATGCATTTGGTTAAACCCGGCAGATACCGACACTTCAAAGGGCAGGAGTATCGGGTGATCGGGGTCGGAAAGCACACCGAGAGCTTAGAAGACCTGGTCTTTTACCAGGCACTTTACGGTGACAATGGCCTGTGGGCCCGACCGGTGTACATGTTTAACGATAAGGTAACAGTTGGCAAGGAAACAGTTGCCCGGTTTGAATACTTGGGTCCATAATTTCGATGGGCAAATGTAACAATTTTATTGAGGACAATTTGCCAGTAATCCAATATAATGGAATGAACAATATATAATAACAATTAGTGAAAAACAAGGATAAAGGTTTGACCTTCCGGGGGGGAGGGTGATATGTATTACAGTACGGTACGGCTCGGAAAGCAGGTTAGCCGACCTTTTACTCGGGTGATACACCCACCACTGACACTTCGTGATAGTATTCTTAAGCTACCAAATCCTCCTCATGTCATGTGAAGCCATGCTATGGTTCCTGCCTGAACCAGCTAATTAATTTGCGACAAATTTCTTACAGCAGCAGGAAAACCAGGTTATTCATGGAAGATATTATAATGGCAATTATATGGAATATTAACCCCGAGGTATTGTAATGGCAAGTTCGGTTTTATATATTGAACTAATCCGAAGTTCTGTATTGTTTCTATTATTCGGCGGTTTTTTGTGGGTAACCCGGATCAGAGAACTGGGGGATCGAGCAGGCTTAAATCTCCTTTTGTCCGGCCTTATTCTTTCAATTTTCGCTGAGAGTCTGTATTTAAGGATGGTAACCGGGCAAATTGCATCATTTAATTGGATCCTGATTTCGGTTGAAACCGGCCTTAACCTCATAGGACTCGCTCTGGTATTTGCCGGACTGCTGCGTTGGCTCATGGATTGGAGTAAACTAACCACCTCACAACAGGAACTTCTCAAAGCAGCCCGGGAATCGGAAAAGGCTTTGCGGATTGGTGAGGCCCGCTACCGGGGGGTAGTTGAGAATCAGACCGAACTCATTTCTCGCTTTTTGCCAGATGGTACCCTGACCTTTGTAAATGAAGCGTTGTGCCGTTATGTTGGCATATCCCAGGATGAATTGATTGGCAGAAGGTTCTTTGATTTCATACCTGATCAGGAGGGTAGAAAATCGGCAGAACACATATACACAGTTACACCAGATAATCCAACCAAATCCAATACGCACCGGGCGGTCCTGCCAGATGGCCGGGTTCGTTGGACCCAATGGACCCAGCGAGCCATTTTTGATGATAATGGTTGTTTGGTCGAATTTCAATCAGTGGGGCGTGATATTACACGGCAGAAGAATATGGAAGAGGAATTACGGCGCCTGAGCCTGGAGGATTCGTTAACCGGCATGGCCAACCGGGCGTTTTTTGAACGGGAGATGAAAAGATACGAGGATTATATTCCTGTGGGTTTGATGATCTGTGATCTGGACGGCCTTAAGTTGGCTAATGATACTTTAGGACACGATTTTGGGGATGAGCTGTTGCTTAAAGCTGCCCGGTTGATTTCTTCGTGCTGCCTTAACGGTGAAGTGGTGTCTCGAATCGGGGGCGACGAGTTCGCTATTCTGTTTAAGGATGCCAGTGAGGAGTATATAAACCAGGTTAAGTACCGAATTCAAGTGGCCTTGGAAGAGCTTAATCAAGCAAATCCTGATCATCTGCTCAGCATTTCTATAGGCTATGCTCTTAAGAAGGAGTCATACAAATCCATGAAACAGCTCTTCAAAGAGGCTGACAATAATATGTACCGGGAGAAGCTTTATAGCAGTCGCAGTGCTCGCAGCAACATTATTAAAACCCTGACCAGAGCCCTGGAAATCAAGGATTTCATCTATGCAGGTCATGCAAAACGCCTCCAGGAACTGGTGGTGCCTGTTGCACGATCGATCGGTCTGCATGCCAATGCGATTAACCGTTTAAGCCTGTTCGCACAGGTGCATGACGTGGGAAAGGTTGGTATATCAAATCGCATTCTTTTCAAGCCCGGACTGCTGAACAAGGAGGAGATGATGGAGATGCAGCGACACTGCGAAATCGGCCATCGAATTGCCCTGTCTTCACCTGATCTGGCACCAGTGGCTGAGTGGATATTAACACATCACGAGTGGTGGAATGGAGAAGGGTACCCCCTTGGTCTTAAAGGAGAAGATATTCCCCTGGAATGTCGGATATTTGCTATTGCTGACGCTTATGATGCTATAACCAGCGACCGCCCTTATCGGCCCGCACAATCAACCGATTTTGCTGTTGCGGAACTAAGGCGGTGTGCAGGTTCGCAATTTGACCCTAAATTGGTGGAGGTATTCATTAAGATTGTCAAATCCTATGTTTCAAAACCTTACATAATTGGCCTCTGATGATTTCCTTCCAAACCACATCCGCCTGCAGTTCCGCTTGACAAAGGCCTGTCGTTTAGGTATTCTCATAAAGTGACTTATAAAACAGCCACCGTACGGCGAGGGCTTACTGAGTTGAAAAACTCATAAGGACGTTGTATAATATTCTGGCGGCGATCGTGCGGGTGTAGCTCAATGGTAGAGCTCCAGCCTTCCAAGCTGGTGGCGTGGGTTCGATTCCCATCACCCGCTCCAGTTTTAAGTCCCTGTAGCTCAGCTGGACAGAGCAACGGCCTTCTAAGCCGTGGGCCGGGGGTTCGAATCCCTCCGGGGACGCCATTGTGGTGGGCGTAGCTCAGTTGGCAGAGCATCAGATTGTGGCTCTGAGGGTCGTGGGTTCAAGTCCCATCGTCCACCCCATTTTACCTTGACACAGGCGCAGATTTTTTATATACTCTGAGCCGTTGGGGTGTCGCCAAGCGGTAAGGCAACGGACTTTGACTCCGTCATGCGTTGGTTCGAATCCAGCCACCCCAGCCATTTTTATGTCAATAATCATTATGGGCCATTAGCTCAGTCGGTAGAGCACCTGACTTTTAATCAGGGTGTCGCTGGTTCGAGTCCAGCATGGCTCACCATTTGAAAAACCCGCTCAATTTGGCGGGTTTTTTGTTTTGTGGACATTTGCTGCTCCATAAGATGATTTCGGGAGCGATTATTTCATGATTCCAAGGTATATCAATCATTAGATTCCACCTGCCATTGATGAAAACGACAACTACCTGCCAACGTTGGTTTTATCATGATAATTCATTACGTTATCTATAGGCTGGAATTCATTAAGATTATGGATAGATTGGTGAAAGATAAATGGATAATGGCGTAAAGAATTGCTCAGTAATATATCATTCAAGCATGTCACTGGCATGTTTTTGGGAGGCTTCCCGGGACGGGAGGTATTCGCTCAGATTAATCTTTTCCCGGTATCTTTGATATGGTGGAGTAGAATGCTGGCAACAATTCGGGGTCAAATTGGGTTCCGCTGCATCTTTCTATTTCATCCCAACAGGCCGATGTACTTCGTTTTTTTTGATATGGCCGCGGAGATTTCATAGCATCAAAGGCATCCGCTATGATGATTATTCTGACCGAGAGGGGGAGCTTCTCAACAGGAACAGAATAGTAGCCCTGACCATCGAACCGTTCATGGTGGAGCATAATCATTGGCTCCAGCTGACGAGCCCACTCATAATCCCCAATGAGGGCAATCCCTGTTTTTGGGTGTTTCTTTACTAATGCCCATTCCTGCTCATTCAGTCTGCTTTGCTTATCCAGTATCGAGCAAGGTATGGCGATCTTTCCAATATCATGAAATAGAGCCCCAAGCGTTTGCAGATAGACTTCCGTTATGGTTAAACCCAGTTTGATAGCGAGTTGTGCCGAAAGCCAGGCCACATTACAGGAATGATGAAATACCCCTTCGTGATACTCCCTGATTCTCGACAGAAACCAGGCTGCCTCATGAATACTTATTCCGGAAGATGTTTGTAATTGCTGCAATTGTTTTTCGCTAATTTCCAAGCTCAGAAACAGTCTTTGAACAGTCATTAGATCGATTCGACGCAGTACACCGGGAAACAAAAAAGAACCCCCTTCGGCAGCTGGCAGCCATAGACAAACCCGTAGGCCCTGTAGCTTTGCGTCCTTGCTTTTCAGCAAGTTTGCCTTTTTCGACAAGTATTCTTATATTATCAAGAAAATTGTTGAATATTCTTCAATTATCGCAGAACAACTCTTATATGGCAACTATGACCAATAAAAACATTGAGTGACCACAAAAACAGGGAACCCGCTAACGCCGCGGGTTCCCTGTTTGTTGATTTATGGGCGAGGGTGTAAGTCATATCAACGAAGGTTAAAGCGAAGCTCAACCTTGAACAAATCTCCGTCAATCGTGATTGAGAACTGTCCCCGGCATATCTCAGTGAAGCTCTGAGCGATGGATAGTCCCAATCCTGAACCTTCGGTGCTCCTTGATTCATCTCCCCGGACGAATCGCTGCAAAATATCATCTGGACCAAAATCCATCTCATAGTTGGCGGTATTTTTGATGGTTGTAATGGCTTCGCTGTTGGTTGTGCTCAAGTCGATATATACTCGTGAGCCGGACAGAGAATACTTGAGGGCATTAGAAATGAGGTTTTCCCATATCCGGCGCAATTTATTGCCATCACTCTCTATTAGGACCGGCTGATCCGGAATGTTAAGCCGGAACGCGAGACCGGAAGCAGTTACCTGTTCCTCCATGTCTGCCATCGTTTGCCGAATAAGCCTTGCCAGATCGAGTTCTTCCAGATCCAGAGCGATGTTGTCACTGCTGGCTTTCGATAGATCGAACAGATCCTGGATAAGATTTTTGAGGCGTTCTGATTTTTGCATCAGGACATGGATGTAATCGTTAACATGCTCAGGCAGACCTTCTTCCTTTGCTAAAAGGTCCACATAGCTGATAATCGAGGTTAAGGGGGTTTTTAAATCATGGGAAACGTTAGTAATCAACTCCACCTTCATTCGTTCTGATCTCGTCTTCTCCTCGACCGCGATACTCATACCTTCCTGGATGGAGTTTAGGTTCATGGCCGCACTATACATATCGTCATCTTCGGCCAACTCCAGCCGGGTATTAAAATCACCGCGTTTAATCAAATCAATATGATCCACAATTTGACCCCAACTGGCAACAGTCTGATGGTAACGCTTGATATAACGGATGATGAGATAGACTCCGGCGGCCGCGAAAATCATAGCCATCATAAATGAAACGAAATCCCCGGCACCGACGGATACCAGTAAGAAAAACACCGAAAACATGGCCAACCCCGTTACCGCGGCCAGGAGGAAGTATGCCCGTTTTAGCATGGCCTCCTGCCAGGGATAACGGCTTTCGATTTTCCGGTACCAGTTCAATCCAGTATTTATCAGGTTGTGACTAAAGAAGGATCTGCGGTTGACAAGCAGATCGACCAGCATCAGGTAAAACCACCAGCCGACCATTAGAAGGGCGATAGTGACAACGAGCAGGTTTAGCACGAACTCCGGAGTGAAGGGTGCCAAACCAAGCCAGTAGTTCTCCCCCAGAACCCATGCCAGGAGGATTAAAACCATGAAGGATAGAAAGACCTTTACTTCTATCCAAAGCTTGCCTGACCAGGTGGCAAGGGTTTTATCAAACCTTTGTTTTTCCTTGCGCTTGAAAAGATACAACCCCAAGCATGCAATGGTCAGCAATACCAGCAATCCATATATAGGTCTAATAATGTAAAGGAATTTTTGCTCGCCGTAATAATCAGAATGACCGTAAGGGTTTTCCTCCAGGGTATCCTTTATCGCCAGGACTATACGGGTATTGGAGAGAGCGGCGGATGACTCGTTGTCGGGCTCGTTTATCATCAGCTGGCGGGTGATATCCCGATAACCACTGTCTGTACGCCTGACATCGACCGGGTGGCCATTATCTATTACCTGAATTTCTTTTCCGTCGAAATACCAGAAGTAGCTGTACGCGGCGGGTAAAACCGGCAACCCGCTGGAGGGAGAAAAGCTGAATTCTTCACCGGTATTCTTTAAAGTCAAGCCGGTAGGCTGGTGAACCAGATAGTACCTGAGGTTATCTCCTTCGTCACTCAAGTTTCCCAGGTAGGCATCAGGGAAATTTGGGTTGCCCTCAGAATCGGCTGCGGCCGCATAGGTCAACTGATGAAAATAATTGGCCGTTCGTTCCTTGAAAGCGGCAGTATCCTTGTAGTCTTTACTGAATTGTGATTTGAGGATCTCAAAATTACCGCCGGAGTGAACCAGAGCCGCAAAACCTGAAAACAGAATAAAAATCAACAGGCTTAGCCCCACGAAAAATGTGAGCCAGACCAGAATGGGTTTAGAGTTTTTCGATTTTGTATCCAATGCCCCATACCACCTTTAAGTATTTAGGCTCTTTCGGGTTTATTTCGATCTTTTCCCGGATGCGGCGGATGTGTACCATAACCGTGTTTTCTACCCCGTAGGCCGTTTCCCCCCATACGCGCTCATAGATTTCCTCGGCCGGATAGATACGTCCCGGGGTGCGCATCAGGAGTTCCACGATCCTGGTTTCGGTGGCGGTGAGCCTTACCGGCTCGCCTTCGACTGTCAGAGTATGACATTCCAGGTCATAGCAGAGACCGCCTGTTTTTAAGATGTTGGCGGGGTTCTGAACATTGACATCCCCCAGGGTCATGTAACGCCGCAACTGCGATTTAACCCGGGCCATGAGCTCCATGGTGTTAAATGGCTTGGTGACATAATCATCGGCTCCCATTGAAAGCCCCAGGATTTTATCCGTATCCTCGGACTTCGCTGATAAAATGATGATAGGAATGTTTTTCTCAGCCCGAATCTTCATGGTCGTGGACAGCCCGTCCAATCTGGGCATCATCACATCCAGGATGATAAGATGCACCTTCTGTGTGCTTATTATATCGAGAGCCTGCAATCCATCGAAGGCCTTCAACGCCTCGTAGCCTTCATTCTGCAGATTGATCGCTATGGCGTTCACTATCTCCCGGTCATCATCAACCACCAGAACCCGTTGTTTCTCCACATTGATCACCCCCTTTACATAATGGGCTACCGCCAACCTTAATGCAATTCCGTTTACCCGTGAGCCTGGCAACAATTTAAACTGCGAGGCTTACAAAAAACCGGGCCTAATTCTTAAGGATTTCTTAAGTTTTCTCCAACGGATTCTTTATATGGATGGCAAGCATACAATGCGGATTTGTCGATAGGATTTCTGGTAGAAAACAACAACAGGACATAAGGGTGATTACGCAATTTTTAGCAGTCTCAGGGGCGGGTGTATAGTTGCATTACTATCAGAAGGTAAACGGCCTCTATTTAAAGTTCTTGTCAATGTAGAGGCCGTCTCCTGACATGTCCTGGCAGTTAGATCTTCTTGGCTATACGAGCCAGTTTCTCGGCCAGGGTCATAATTTCCGTAAGGCTGGCTGATACCTCTTCGGTGGCTGCGGCCTGGTTCTCGCTGTTTCCCATTGTCAAATCAGAATTCTTTTCCGCCTCGTCAACTGCCGCTTTTATCTTATCCGTCAAGATTCTGATCTGTGAGACTGTTTCCCGGGAATCATCCGAAAGTTTTCTGATTTCTTCAGCAACCACTCCGAATCCCCGGCCAACATCTCCGGCCCGTGCGGCTTCGATGGCGGCATTGAGTCCCAGCATCTTGGTTTCATCGGCAATTTGCTTGATAAAGGCCAAAATATTGTTAATCTCTTCAGAGAGAACCAGGATATTCTTGATACTGTTGTTGAGCTGCTGCTGGCTGGTGCTGATTTCTGAAGCCGAAGCCGCCAGTTCCTGAATGACAGCCGCTGATTGCTCTAATTCCTTGGTTAGATTGTCGGCCATGGTTTGAAGCCTGACTGCCAGCACCCGGGGCATGCTAAGACCGAATGACCCGATCACCTTGTCCTTTTCCTTCTCATCAAATACTGGCGCTACCGCCATCCGGACATGAATGTTGTACTGTTCATTATAAATATCTGAGTTGATAGGACGCTTTTCCTGGATACACTTAACAACGTCTGGGTTTGCCGTGATTTCTGAACCTACCTGCAACTCAGCAATGTCATACTTCTTAGAGCCCTGGCGATATAACAGTTTTTCATGGTCACTCATCCACAGGAAAACACCTTCAGGGAACATTTCTGCCATCATGGGGGCAAATACCGGGAAGGCGCGTTCCAGGGGGTGCACTTTCGGAAAAGCCATACACAAAGCCCCCACCACTTCATCACCCTCGAATATAGGAATGGCTGCATTTATGGCTTTGACGCCATGTGCGGTTACATCCTGGACTACGCTCTTTTTATTCTTAATTGCCTGAGAGGCTGCTGCGCCGGGAAGGAGTCTGGTTCCGATCTCCAGCGTAGTTGCATACCCCAACTGCGAAGTAACCTGCCATACCACTTTTTCGGTATCGGTAATCCAGTACCTCACACCGCCAGGGGTGATGTCAATCAGCAAGGAGGCCACTTCTTTGAATTTTTCCGCAAATTCCAGATTAATCATTTGAATGTCCCCTTTCGAGTAAACTGTGATCATATATATGGCGTTCGTCCTATATTATTGATGTATTTCGACGTCATAAGCCAATATCCTCTTGTTTGCAACACAAAGGTAACCCATGGACAAATTAACACAACCATCCTTAACGATTACGAAGGTGAGCTGCTGTAAAAAACAATCCAGATTGAGTTGACAAGTTGAATGAGGGCTATATAAATCTGGTTGTGCATGTTAGGTCAGTGTATATAGAAGTTGGTACTCAGAACCACCAAAAGGTTTTTTAGGTTCAGTTATCGAAGAATTCATAGGAATAGTACAGGGATGTAGAATTGCATGTACGACAATTGTGTTGTCATTGCAACAACCGTGAGCCCAAATCTTGAGCATTAGGAGAGTGTATATGGCAGAAATTAGAGAGAGATTTATTAAGACCAATGGGGTGAATCTGCACGTTCTGGAGGCCGGTCCTCAGGAAGGACCAATGATAGTTTTTTTGCACGGTTTTCCTGACTGCTGTTATGCCTGGCGCCGGCAGCTGAGGTACTTTGCGGATAGAGGATACCTGGCGGTGGCACCTGACCAGCGGGGATACAACCTGAGCGACAAACCTGACGGGGTTGAACCTTATTCCCCGGATGAGCTGGCTCGCGATGTTGTGGGGTTAATTGAATCATACGGGCGCAAACAGGTATTCCTGGTAGGCCATGACTTGGGGGGTATGGTTTCCTGGTGGACCGCAGCGCATTACCCTGAGCGGTTCAAACGCCTGGTTATCATGAACTGCCCCCATCCGAATGTAATAAAGGAAAACCTGTTTAGTAATGTAAAACAGATGCAGAAGAGCTGGTATGTCTTCTTCTTCCAGGTACCCCGGGCTCCGGAGAAGATGGTTTCAGCCCACAATTTTTCCTGGCCGGTGAATGTGCTGGGTAAAACCAGCCGCCCGGGTACATTCACCAGTGAGGAACTGGAAGAATACCGCAAGGCGTTTGCCCAACCCGGATCCTGTCAGGCTATGATCAACTGGTATCGGGCTTTTGTCCCGCTGTTCTATGAAAACCAGGAGTCTCTCAGGATCGCCGTGCCTACGCTGGTCTTGTGGGGTGCGAATGACACCGCGCTGGTCCGGGAACAGGCCCAGACGAGTGCTGATTTCTGTGAAAGCAGCCGGGTTGTCTACTTTGAGGATGCGACTCACTGGGTCCAGCACGAGGAGGCCGAAAAGATTAACCCGATGGTGGAAGAGTTTTTTCAGGAAGCCTGACGAGCAAACGAAATAGTGGGACAACGACTGTCCTGTGTCGAAAAAAATCCCCGGGTGCAAACCCGGGGATTTTTCGGAGGTAGTATCCTTTTATTTGGATTGCTTCTTGGCGATTTCCTCTTCCCGGAGGATCCGGCGCAGGGCTTTTCCTACCGAGGAGCGGGGAAGCTCAGTGCGGAATTCAACCATCTTAGGCACCTTGTAGGCGGCCAGTTTTTGGCGGCAGAAGGTGATGATTTCTTCTTCCGTTATGGTCTCACCCGGTTTGGGTACAATATACGCCTTCAGGGTTTCACCCCGATAGTCATCAGGAATTCCTACACACATGACATCAGCCACTTTGGGATACCCAAAGATTACACCATCTACCTCGGCCGGGAAGATGTTGTAGCCGCCAGCGATAATCATATCCTTGGTCCGGTCCACGATAAAGACGTAGTATTCCTCATCCATATAAGCCAGGTCTCCGGTATGGAGCCAGCCATCCTTAAGCTGCTTGGCAGTCTCTTCAGGGTTGTTCCAGTAACCCATCATCACATAAGGAGACTTCACCACCAGTTCACCGGTTTGTCCCTGGGGCACGTCTTCACCGGTGTCGGGGTCAACGATCCTGACATCACAATCAATTACCGGTAAGCCGATGCTAAGTGGTTTAACCTTGCCCAGAACCGGGTTGGAGATTCCGAGTGAGGTGGTTTCACTCATTCCCCATCCTTCTGAATAGAACACGTTCAGGTCCAGCATTTTTTCGATAGTGGATAAGGGACAGGGTCCACCACCATTGCATACAAAGGTGCATCTCCTGCCAAAATCAATTTCCTTCGCCCGGGGGTCATTGGCGATAGCGGTCAGCATGGTGGGAACTGCCGCAAAGTAGGTAATATCTTCGAATTTTGCCAGGGTATCGAATACCTCAGTAAGCTCAAACCTTGGCAGGAGGATCTGGGTTGCGGCTCTGAAGATGGACCAGCCCATCTGGCATATCTCTCCATATATATGGAAATAAGGCAGGACACAGAAAGCCGTGCGCCGCTCAATAGCAATGTCTCCAATTAAACAGTCACCCCACATGGCACACTCATGGATCCCGGCTACCAGGTTGGCATGGGAAAGGGTTGCTCCTTTGGGAACTCCAGTGGTGCCACCAGTAAACTGAATTACCGCGGGGTCGGTATGGCTCAATCCCAGGCGGGGACGTACATCGTTGGTGCAGTTGTCAAGAACCTGGGAAAAGTGGCGCCAGCCATCTTTCAGCCCCAGAATCTCGGGGGTACTCGTCGGTACACCTTCCACAAAGTCGGTAAGTTTGGTCACGATCACCAGGGGAATTTCAACCTGATCGGTTAACGGAATAACGTTTGGCAGTACACCGTCAAAAGTGATCAGACCTTTCATGCCGGTAATTTCTACCATGTTTTTCAACTCTTCGGTAGTATACATCGGATTCATGTTAGTTACAATTGCCCCTACCGACAACAGAGCCCAGAAGGAAATCACAAACTGTGGGCAGTTGGGCAGAAGAAGGCCTACCCGATCGCCTTTTTTAACCCCTAATTCAATAAGAGCATTGGCAAAACGATTGACCTTCAGGTATAATTCCCAGAAGGTCGTGGAAGTTCCGTAAAACCACATGGCATTCTTTGTAGGGTGGTTATTGGCCGTAGCGCGAAGGATGTCCGGGGCCGGATAACGGGGAAAGTTTAACGTGTACGGGACACCGATGTCGTAATACTTGAGCCAGGGTCTCCTTTCCAGCAAATCGCTTGTAAACAAATTGACAACCTCCCTTTTGCGTGTGTGAATAGTTAGACCCGTTTTATTAAAACAAAGTCAGCTTCCTATAATCCTTTCGACAATCTTCTGAATATTCCTCCAAGATAAAAAAATATTTTGATTCAGAATAAGTGAAATGATTGCCAATTAATAATATATAGCCAATTAAATTAGCAAAACTTTGGCAGTGTTTTTTGTAGCATATTAGAGTTAAAGACAATTGAATGATCAATTCAATGAAGCTATACGGGGGTTGAAGTGCCAAATTGGTTGCGGGTCGATAAATACCGAGCGTTGTTCACCCGGTTGTCTGGCAAGAAAAAACGGACTCCGATGAATGGAGTCCGTTTCATCGTGAGGTTGTTTAATTCAGGTTAACTCTGGACATTCGGTATATGAACTGGGCAGCATCTGCCCTGTTGACGGTGGCAGTGGGAGAAAATACGGAACCCTTGCCCTCCATGATTTTATATCCTTTCAGAATCGCGGCATAGCCTATGAAGTCATCACCCTTTTTCAGATCCTTATAGGAGTTGAGGTAAATGTCCGGTAATTGGGCGACCTGTTCCAGCTTCAGGTAGCGAATGATGATCTTCCCCACCGTTTTACGATTAAGGGCAGTGGTTGGAGTAAGGTTTTCGGTTAACCAGCCACGGCTTTTGGCTCTCTTTAAGATTTCGGTGTCATCCAGGTCATAAATCCCGCTATCACTATCCCGGGCGAGGATGAGGGCTCGCAGGAAGGAGACCAGGGTCACCGGTTGATTGGGCTTGAAGCTGCTGCCATACTCCCGGAAGAAGCCCATCTGTCCCAGGATGTTGATCTCTCTTTGACCAGGAATGCCGTTTAGATCGTTGAAGGCATCAGTGGCCGGTGGCTCGGGCAGCGGTTGGCCAGCCCAGTTAAGCAGTTTCCCGTTGCGAGCGTCCAGCATCATATAAGGGCCGGAATCATAATCATTCCACGGTATGTATGCCAGATACATATCCCTGGTTCCCTGCTCCGCGGTCAATGTAAAGTAGCTCAAGGTGAGCGGCTGCTGTTTAAGATATAACGAAGCAGCCTGCTCACTGTTCAAAATACCCGTAGGAGCGGGGAATTTGAGATCAGGCCAGTTTAGATCAAAACCAACAATTTCACCGGTGGTTGAATCAACCGTGACACTCATCCCGTGATTAGGAACCGGGATGTTGTTAACCATCCGGGTGTAATTAAAAAATCTGGTAGGGGATTCAGCCGCCGATCGATCGTCAATATCAGCATCCAATCTTATGTATTTTGACTTCTCGGGTTGGATGCGGTTTAAGAATTGACGAGCGGATTTTTCCAATTCTTCTTTGCTTATTGCCTTTTTAGCATCAAATGAATTGCGGGGATAATCATAGGAGAAGGAGAGGAGTTCACCGGTAGATGCGTCCAGTCGGGCGTAAATTCGGAAATTATTATTATCGGCATCTGTTCTGATGAAGCTTAAGCTCCAGTTTCTGTTTTGCGGCTCTCCATAAGATGCCTCCAGATGGGCGCTGCGAAGGTTCATGCCCTTGGCTGCCGGAACCCACCTGAACAGGGTTTCACAAGCTTTCTGCTGGGTAAGCAGTTTTGAATGTTTTATGATTTCTTCCTGCTCCTCGGGGGTCAACTCCACGGCGGCCGCCTGATCCGCAGCAACCCTCTTGGCGTTCTCCATTGCTCCACCGGCACCCCCGTAAATATCCAGCCCTTCGAGGTATTGTCCCGATGGAATAATGAAGGGTTTACCTGTGTTAGCTTCAATCAGTCCCCCGGACTTATGGGTGAGACGATAAACTAGTACCGGTTCTGCCGTCTCATCCTGGGTTAACGGTCGATACTGCGGTGCAACCAAGTACTGCAGTTCAAACATGCCTGCGTCCCTGAAAGCCTGCCCCGCTTGAGATACGGATAGCACCCGGGCGGCCGAGGGGAAAGTGGCGTAAGTCCAGTTTAGTTGATAGGAGGATATCGTTCCTTTGAATTTGTCAACCCGAATCACCGCACCTTGACCCCTCACCGGTATGGTGTCCATCACCCTTTGCCAGCGGATTGTGTATTCATTCATCCGCTGGTACGTATTTTCAGACAGCTTCATTGGGGGGATCAGTCGCAATTCGCTCAGGTAGCCCGGGATAACTTTTTTCAGGAATGATTCGGACAGTTTGACGGCTTCCTCGGCGGTATATGACGGGATTCGAACTGCAGGATTCGTGTCATCACCGGGTTGATATAAGTTCATAGCGGTGATTTCGCCGTTGGCTGCATTAACACTTACACTGAAGTAACCGCCGGTATCACCAGTTGCTCTCCAGTTCAATGACCACGTGGGTTGGTTATTGTTATTGCTGAACTGCGATGTAAACTCGGTAAACGATGGCGGGATCGCAAACTTCTGCTTGGCGGTCTCAATGGCCTTCTGCAGGGTAACTGGCTGCTGATTAACAGCCAGGGATGAAAGCGGCAGGATGGTTATAAAGAAGGCCACTACCAGCAGCAGGATAAGAGGGCGATTGATGGTTTTCAAACTACAGACACTCCTTTCTTTCCTTTGTTAACAGTATACGCCAGTCAAAAAGGTATAATTTCACTGGGGAAGAAAATTGAGCAGCATGAACTTTTTACTTTATACAAGGCGCAGACGATGACTGGCATATAGTGGGCGATCAGCAGAAAGTTACCGGAGGAATTAGCGCGGTGTTTTGAAATTATGTCCCGGGGCCAACCGTATATTAATTAGATGAATAAATAAGGAGGCTCGAGATGAAGCAAGTTATTATGGTGGCCGTTATCGGGATTATGTTGGTTATTGGAGGATGTGCAGGTGAACCTCAGGAAGAGATAATTCCCAATATCGGAGGTATTCATTTAGGAGATTCCCGGACTCAGGTGACAAATGTACTGGGTAGCGGCTACGAAGAAACTTTCCAAGAAGAAGGCGGCCATTTTGATGAGTCTTATTATATCTGGGATTATCAGGAGGGCGTTGAACTTATTATTGGTAAGGAATCCGGCAAGGTGCTGCAGATAGACGTAACCACCCCCGAAATGGAAACTGATATGGGGGTCAAAGTAGGAGATAAGGTGACCGCAGCGATTGGTAAGTATCAGGAAGAATACACTGAACCTGAGAGTATTCACTCCGGCGAAAAGCTTCAAGGTTGGTTTGAGGTGGGAGAGGAAGCCCTGGTTATTTTCGATGTTGATAAGGACGATGATACCATTGTAAACCCCGAGATTACTCCCGATAGCGAAGTGGAAATGATCAGGCTAGTCTACTCCAAGTACATCGATTAACTATTTTCACAGAGGGGATGTCCCTATTAAGTTAACAGGGACATCCCCTTTTTGTCCGATATCACATGGGAGACGGATAGAGATTGACCCAGTTAACCTGGTTTATGCCCCCTGGGTTCATTTTGGGTGTGTTGGTTGTGGCACAGAACGGGAATTTGGGAAAGAGAGTTCGCGATCTGGAGGTAAGGCTGGAAACCGGCGGTCAACGAACTTGTTCGTCAGGATTGCACTATATGGAAGTAATTCCCTTTAACTACCGCCTGGATTTTTGTATCCTTTATTGTAAGGGTTTATTCTATATGTTTGCTTTGGGTAAGCCTGGATATGGTAAGGGAATTTGGTCCTGGGCAAGGAGGGAGTTAATTGCAGGGGACGGGAGATAATCACGGTTTGTTTGATGGCCTGGAGGAATTTGGGCTTGAGGATATCGGCAATAAACCCCTATACCAAGATGAGGCTGATACATCAAATAAACAAAGTCAGAAGTCGGCAAAGGAAAAAGCTGAGGCCGACTATCTATTTGACTCCGAGGTTGAATGCCCGGTTTGTCATCGTCAGGTGACTGTCAAGAGAATCCGGAGATCGGCATTGCGGTTGCATAGCAGGGATACCGATTCCATGCCGGTATACCATGATATAAACCCGCTGTTCTATGAAATATGGTTGTGCAATCATTGCGGATATGCGGCCAGTCAATCAAGTTTCACCCAACCTCTGATGAAGGTGGAGGCGGAGTTGATCCTGAAGAATATCAGCAGCAAGTGGCGGGCGAAAGAATACCCGCCATTGTACGATGCTGATGTTGCAGTTGAGCGCTTCAAACTCGCCCTGTTAAGTGCGACGGTCCGTAAGGCCCGACCGATTGATATCGCCATGCTGTGTCTCAGACTGGGATGGGTTTACCGTTCGCGAAATGAGCCAGAAAACGAACTCAAGTGCCTGAGCCAGGCGCTGACCGGGCTAAAATCCGCGTATGACAAAGGCCCATTTCCAGTAGCGGGGATGGACGAAAGTACACTGGCGTTTCTCATCGGTGAGCTGTCGAGGAGGGTTGGTAATAATCAGGATGCGTTAGAATACCTGGGAAGGGTTATCGTAGACCGGACTGCTAAAAATGCCCTCAGAGAAAAAGCCCGCGATCAAAGACAGTTGATACTCAAAGCCCAGCATAAACCTGAAGCAGAGGAATCAAAAACACAAGAAACAGGTGTTTCTACAGCCAGTCCCCCTCAACAAAAAGGCTTGAAGAGCTTATTTCGGAAGAACAAGTAGCAGGCAAAAGGATTGTGCCATGCCTGCTAGCGGAGTGCCTCATTCATGCTTCCGGGTCTATAGCCATCTAGATCCAGAGCCACATAGGTGAAACCACATGGTTTAACTGCATCTGCGATCTTGCTCAGACTAATCTTGTTTAGAATAGCCGGGAGTTCCTTAGGACTTATCTCAATCCGGGCTAAATCGCCATGATACCGGACTCTAATCTGTTTGATTCCCATCTGCTTTATAAGGTGTTCAGCTGCAGCAACCTTCGCCAGCGAATCAGCCTCAAGTCTGGTTCCGTACGGGAATCGCGATGCCAGGCAGGCCTGGGAGGGCTTGTTCCAGTTGTCCAGGGAAAGAGATCTGGCCAAGGTCCTAATCTCCATCTTAGTTACTCCGCATTCGATGAAGGGACTCCTTACCAGATCAAACTTCCGGACAGCCTCCATGCCAGGACGATAATCATCAATGTCCGAAACGTTACTTCCCTCCACAACCGCTTCGTAACCCTCAACAGATGCCAAATCGGTTATCAAGCCTAACAGGTATTCCTTGCAGAAGAAACACCGATCCCGCTGGTTTCTTGCGATTTTCTCAATCTGAAGCGGTGCTGCCTTGATTACCCGCAGATCAGACCCCAAATTTGCGGCAATCTCAGCCGATTCATCCAACTCTGTTTGAGAAACCAGGGGTGATGAGACCATAACTGCCAGGACATTCGGTTTTCCCAAACAGTCAAGAGCGATTTTTAACAGCAGGGTGCTGTCTACACCTCCTGAATAGGCCACAGCAACCCGCTTGAACATCTCGATTTTCTGACGAAGTCGGTTTAATGTGCTGGTTATCACCGGTGTTGCCTCCTTCCGACAGCCCGGTGGTCCGGGTAGCCGAAAACGTCTGCCAATAGGTCTGCTCCGGCTGACTAATCCTATCTGCACTGCCGGGTATCCCATACTTATTGTAAAAGAGTGCACCGGTAATTGCGAAGCAAAATTGAGTCAGGAAAAGATAATACATCTATTTGGTGATCACTTACCGGAGGGGGATGCCGTTGGCCCTATTGTAAGCCTCTTTTGAAGCTATAAGCCTCGCCAGGTCGGGATCCGGGTGACCGCTGATTCGGGTTATTATCTTCTGCGACTGGCGCAGGTCGTTTAGGGTCAAGGTTGGATAGTCCTTGAATCCATAATCTCCATTGGGAAGACGGGCATACCAGAGTTCACCACTTTCTTTGATCCACTCATCACCAGTATCTTTGATTGCCAGGAGCATCTTATTCGCAATTTCCTGATATTCCGTATCGTTGGTGGCCAAGTACATCTCGTAAAGGAAATTCATTTCTGCCAACTGGTGATTAAGCGAGGTATGAGTCTGATGTACTCCCGATGAATCCTGGTAATCCGGGACGAGATAGCCTCCATTTTTACTCCGGTAAGAGCTTTCGCGCGCAAAACCGCACAGGAAGTCGGCGTAACGACGAGCTGTGGCCAAGGCCTTATCTTCCTGGTAGACCGTATAAGCCTCCAGGAGATAATGAGCCACATCCGTATTGAACCGGGTATCATAAAAATCATATCCGAATCCGTATTCCTCCGCCAGCCAGTTGGATTGAGGTTTGGTTGGCCAGTAACCAGAATTATTCTGACTGTTGATAACGCTGTACATGGAACTGATGGCGATTGCATCAGTAAACGGGCTCGTTTTGCTCAAAAAAGACCTGCCTACATGCTGAGCCGGACAGCGCCAGTAGCCCTGAGGATGGGTTGGCGTATAACTGAAGGGGACTATATCGTAAACTCCATCCAGCCAAAATTTGCGGATCCTGTTGAGATCAGCTATCTGAATTGAGTCAACATCAATTTCGTTTCCCCAATCCACCAGTTTCTGGTTGCTAATAATACCCCAGAAGCGAATTATGCCGCCCTGGGGACTTGATAGGGGAAAACAGAATTCACTCTCGCCCTGGTTCCGCCTGACTGAAACGGTATAGGATTTCATTGCCCGGTAAACGCCGTGTCCCATATCCTGAAACTGGTCGACCGGACCGAGAACCAATGAATTAGTCTTTCCATCCAAAAAAGCAATCCCTGATGGCAATTCGGATTTCATCTGGCTGGGTTTGATGGTCTCCCACGCAGACTGCCCCAGTACCAGATCGCCTTCGGGATAAGCCAGGGTTCGGCCTGTTGCAGGGTGAGGACCTGAAATGGTCAAACGCCCTTGGTAAATGTGGCTTTCGGTTGTGATACCCTTGGACTCGATGAAGAAAAGGACCATACCGTTGAGCAGATCCTGGCAGGTCAGAGTGACTCTTCCAATCTCCTGATTACGGTTGAATATTGTGTAGCGATAACTGGTCTGCCGTAACAGGGATTCTTCCTGGATGGAGGGCCCTTCCAGGCGTGTTCTCAGGCCCGAATCGGTTTCAACCAGGAAGGATGATCCCGCCGTCAGGGTTACATCGTCAGAACCGCTGGTACCACCCCGGTTAAAAAGACTGGGCTTACCCCATAAGATGATCGGTACTATGATTAACAAAGCGACAATCAGCCGAAGTAGTCTAAAGAATGGCTTAAAACTGCTAAACATACGATTCATCCCTGTGCGTAGTGATTCCGAGTGCTTCTTTTAACCTCTACGATATGTTGCATGTCGGGTCTTACAGTTCCATCAAGCGAAGAGGTTATGTAAACAGAGATGTGAAATGGCTGTTAGTCGGCATGGCTAATCCAATTATAAACCGTTTATGACGCATCACTGGTCGTAAAATTATGGCAGGTTTCAACCGTCCCGCAATTTTGGGCTTTGGTCAAGCTCGCGATTGCGGTAGAATCAGGCGGAAGAATCATTGCACAGCTTCTTTATTCACCGGTTTAGAAGATGCACTTCATGAGCGCTTGCGGTATGTTCTGGGGGATTAATCAGAAGACTCAAGGAAGGGAAGTTTTTTGTATAAGGGTTAAGAAGAATCGCAGGTTTAAAGTTCCGCCGGTTCAAAACTGACAAAAAAGGTGGTACCTTGCGGGCTGGTTTCGAAGGATAGTTGAGCATGGTGGCGTGCAGCGATACTGTAGCATACTGCTAACCCCAAACCGGTTCCGCCATCCTTATCGCTGACGAACGGGGTGCCGAGCCTTTCCTGGATCTCGGGGGCAATACCTCTGCCGGTGTCCTTAATAGATAAGACAACTCTATCCTCTATAAAACTGGTGGAGATAATCAGGTTTCCTCCTGGCTCCATAGCCTCCAGCCCGTTACGGGACAAATTGCAAACCAACTGCCGGATCTCCTTATCATCCAGATTAAGGGTTGGAACCGGTTCCAGTTGTAGTTCCACAGTCTTTCCCGAGCGGTTGGCATCTGCCTGTAAAAGTGTGTAAATCGCCTTAAGTATGGTATTGAGGTTGTGGGGACGGAGGTCAACGGCCTTGTCCTTGGCTAAAAGGAGGAACTCCGACAGTATGAAGTTGGCACGGTCCAGTTCTTCGATAATTATACTGAAATAATCCTGGAAGATGGCACCTTCTTTAGTTTCTCCAATCATCTGCAGGAACCCGCGCACTGAGGTCAAAGGATTCCGGATCTCATGTCCAATGCTTGCCGCAGTCTCTCCGATAAGATTCAACCTGTCCAATCGGGCCAGGTGTTCTTCCAGCTGCCGCTTTTCGGTCAAATCCTGAAATACAGTCAGCCAACAGGGTTCACCATTCATGGTGATTTTCTCAGACGACAGGTGGCCGGTTAAGATCTTCCCCGTCTTTGTCCGAACCTTTGCTTCCATGTCCTGCGAACCACTATTGATGTAAAATGATTTACGAAAACCATGACAAAAATCATCATTGATCCAGAGACCGAGATTGGTTGAATTATTTCCTATAGCCTCATCACGGGAATATCCAGTAGACTCAATCCATCGCCGGTTAACATCGATATATGATCCATCGGCAACCCTGGAGATTGACATAATCGCGGGATTCAGATGGAATGCTTTGTAGAACCTTTCTTCTGATAGTCGAAGGGCTTCCTCGGCCAGGTGACGATGGGTCACATCGCGCCAGGATACCGCGAGACCATCGTCCATCTTGACGGCCTGTACATCAAAAAAGCCGGAGACTCTCCTGTCCTCATAAAAAACGGATTCTAAGACTAAAGGTTTGCCTGTCTGAACCACCTGAATGTAGCTGGCAAAGGTCTCGGAATTGCGATGGCCGGGGTAGACTTCCAGTAAAGTCCTGCCAATGACCTCCTCAGGCTTTCGTCCGAGCTTCGAACACGCGAATCGATTGGGAAATTCGATAACAAAGTCTTTAATCAGGTTTGACTCGTCACGGATGGCAGAAAGAATGACAAATGAATCAAGCATGTTGTCCACAGAAGCCTGGAAACGGTTCATGCATTGCTGCAGTTCTGATTCAAGAAGTTTGTTTTTCGTGATGTCATGAAGGTGTACCGAAATCTGGTCCCCGTTTGGGTGATAGTGAACATCATACCAGGTATTCTTAAATTCGACCTCAAATTTTACTGACCGTTTTTTACGGACCGCCTCTTCGAAGTTTATAGTTAACAGCCTACTTAATTGAAAGAAAAGATCGGCCGATTTGTTAACCAACATCTCCGGAGTACAACCTAATAAGGAAAGGGCAGCCCTGTTCAAATACAGGATTTTTCCCTGAAAATCTAGGATTAGGAAGGGGTCTTCCAGGCTTTCGATGGCATCTGAAAGATCCAGAGATTCATCAAATTGAGTACTGATATATTTTGAAGCTTTGGAGCACCTAAATTCTAATTGCCGGTCAGCCCCTTTAACCACGCCCAGTCCTCCCTGCTAGATTACTAGCACCTGTAAGCATTTTGTCATACTTTGAATGAGTATTTTGTAGAAAAATGTCAAATAAGAATCAACATTTTTCCCTAGAGCCTCCGGTAAAAAACCTGCCGATTGGGAAACCCCAAAAATCAGTCTTTTATCCAAGACTTTGACTAGGTTCAACGGTTTTAGACAGGCAAAGAGAGGAAGCAATTAATGGGATTCGAGGGCTTGCCAGGTACGGCAGAGTCAAACGGAACCTGCTTTTCATAAGAATTCATACTTCAGGATGCCGGCAGAGTTCTGATAAGAGATGCAAGGCACGCCTTGCATCTTTGTTAACTGGTCATCCAATTACCGTCGTAGCCCTGCACAGCCGGAAGACACTGGGTATCCCCTTATTCGGACTTTAAATATGGTTCCTTTTCATTGCTTGTTTTTTCACCGGTTAATATGCTGATGTCTCTCTTGGTATCAGGTCTTTGCCCCTTTGCAGCATCCAGTGGAAACCCGCAATAAGGACATTCAGGGTTGCTCAGGTTTGAAAGCTTGGAGGCCGAAAAGCTCCGGCCTTCACACTTGGGACAGATATACTGGTACATAGGCTGTCTCCATAAATGTTTTCCCGACCTTACGATCAGTATCAGCATCTTGTTTTAATATATGCTGCTTCAGGTTGCAGATTGACACGCACATTACCCCAAAAAAACCGCAAAAATTGCTATCTGGCCGTTGCCAAGCAGGGACAAAATGTTGATTGGTGGAATAAATACTTTTAAGGTATTATTAATTCTAGTATGGTGCACCGTCTGTACACTGGTACCGGAACAAAAGCCAGTGAAAGGGGAACTACGCTGATGGAAAGCCGGTGCACTACTGGTTATGATCATGCCTTTAGTGACGAAGGGGGTGACACAGTCTGTAACAAGGGAGCACAGAGGTACCGTGGTAATCAAAAAAAGGGAGGCGTTATATGTGACTGACAGAACGAGAAACCGACTGGAGGGAGCCCTGCCGCGGCTTTCCGATTATATGAAGCGCGCTGCCGAAAGAGATCCTGGCCACCCGGCATTTATTTATAAGGACAAGGAATTGTCTTACGGTGAATTCTCAAAGAATGCCCAGCAATTTGCCAGGTTCCTGATGAAGATCGGGGTTCAGAAGGGAGACCGGCTCGGTTATATAATGAATGGCCGCCCAGAGTTTTACGTCTTCTATATGGCAGCCGCAATGGTTGGAGCTATAATAGTTGGGATGGGTACCCGGTTTACGCCTCATGAAATGAAGTACGTATTGAATAACTCGGAAGCTGACTATGTGCTAACACTTTACGGACTAGGAGATGTACCCAACTATCAAGAGAAATTGGCCGTAGCTTTGGCCGAAAGCCCTTCGGTAAAGCAGGTCTGGGTTGTAGGCGGGCCGGCCGAACTGCCAGGCGCCCTGACCTGGGAACAGATCATGCAGGAAGATTATCTGGAGTATGAACAAGCCCTGAAGGAAAGAGAAGCTCAGGTTGGTCCGGGCGACGGGCTGGTCATTGTCTACACCTCTGGGACCACCGGACAGCCCAAAGGAGCGGTTTTAACCCACGGGAGTGTGATTGCTCAGTCCCTGGTATTGGTTGACGAATTCGGTGCTCCCACTGGACTTACCCCGAATGACAGGTTCTTGCATCACGTTCCGGTAAACCATGTGAGCGGTGCCACCGAATTGGGCGCCTCACCTATTGTCATTGGTGCTACTCAGGTAGTTATTGACCAATTCCACCCGGCAATTACACTCGAGCAGATGGAGAAACACAAGGTAACTATTTTTGCCGGTGTTCCTACCATGTTTGTCATGGAATTCAACCTGCCAAACTTCAAGGATTATGACCTCTCTGCCGTACGTTTCTGTATGGTTGGCGGAGCCATGGCACCCAAGGAAATTCTGGCGAAAATGAAAGAGGTCACCCCATACGTTTGCAATCCTATGGGCATGACCGAGACTTCTGGACTGATAACCTACACTGATATCGGCGCCAGCGTTGAAAACCTCAACAAGACGGTGGGTAAAGTAGCCCCAGAGTTTGAGATGAAAATCGTTGACCAGAATCGCAAGGAAGTACCCAACGGTACCCCAGGTGAGATCGCATACCGGGGTCCTTCAATAATGAAGGAGTATTTCAGGATGCCCGAAGCAACCGCAGCCGCTTTTGATGATGAGGGCTGGTTCTATTCCGGTGATGCCGGATATATTGATGAGAATGGTGACCTGTGCCTGGTGGGCCGTATCAAGGAGATGTACATTACCGGTGGCGAAAATGTTTACCCGGCCGAGGTTGAGGAGTACATCTCACGGTATCCCGGCGTAGCGATGGTTGCTTTGCTCCCGGTGCCTCATGAGGTCATGGGCGAAGTGGGCAGGGCTTATATAGTGCCCAAGCCGGGCGTGACTCTTGATCCGGACGCTATTCAGGAGTATTTGAAGGAATTCCTGGCTCCCTACAAGATTCCTCGCCAGTATGTTTTCAGGGATTCATTCCCCATGACTCCGCTGGGCAAGATAGAGAAGAAGGTCCTTCGCCAGGAGATGGAAAAGGAATTGGCTAAATAGAAATAAGCTGTATCAGTTTTCAGCCGCCGGATGTTCGTTTTCGAAACCGGCGGCTTTTTGATTATTTCCAGCCCTGGTTACTTTTGCTGCCTTGAATCGGCAGTGATTGACTCAAAGCTGCCTTAAGACGAGAGGTAGAACAGCAGGCATACTTGTAACAGCAGCATCAGAGGGAGACCCCATTTGAATTTGAGGTGGCGAGTTTTGTGATGAAAGATATGCATACTGATCAATCCTCCCATGGCACCGCCCAGAAGTGATAGCAGCAGGAGGTTCCGTTCCCGAATCCTCCTCCGGTGGTTTTGGGCAAGCCGCTTATCCCATGCATAGAGGAATAAGGTTACGAGATTGATCAGAATTAAGTAAAACAAAGCGAACTTGAAATCAAAATCAGGCATTTGGTCACTTCCAGTTGCTGCATCTATATTAGATCTTCGGAGTCAGCATGAGAATACCTGCATCTTAATCTGGAGTTTTAAGCAGCACGGGGAATGACCGTGTCTCCCTTTTCATAATTTTCTGTTTACTCTGGTTTAAAGGGGCACTTTTATGTTACGTTAACAGTTAAGACGATGTTTGTTAATGTTCTATCACTAAGTTAGGAGGAAAGAGCTGTGAATTGGAAGGATTATAGTACCCTCAAAGTTGAGGAGATTGAACCCGGCATTCTGCTGGTAGGGTTAAACCGTCCGGAAAAACTGGATGCCCTCAACCTGAAGATGTTGGACGAGATCCTCGATCTGTGGGGTGGACTGAAGCACAACCTGGACATCCGGGTGGTTATACTCAAGGGCGAAGCCGAGAAGGGCTTTTGCGGGGGTCTGGATCTGAACGAAGGGGTACCGGTTCCCGAATATACTGGTCCACTGATGTTTGACTGGCAGACCAGGTTGGGTGAGATCGAGTTGTTCATGCGGCAGATGCCTCAACCAATTGTTTGCATGATACACGGCGCTGCGGCCGGGGCTGGCTTTAGTTTTGCTATGGCTTCCGATATCCGGGTTATTTCCACTGACGCCCGTTTCCTGTGTGCCTATGTAAATGTGGGGATCGGTGGAGCTGATATGGGAAGCAGCTACTTTCTTCCACGGTTGATCGGCGCGGGACGGGCTTATGAGTTTATGCTGACCGGCAGGATAATGAGTGCCGAAGAAGCTATGAACCTAGGTCTGGCTTCCCGGTGTGTTGACCGGGCAGACCTGATGGATGCGGCCCTGGATCTGGCAAGAACTATGGCCGCCAAAGACCCTCTGGCATTAAGGATGACCAAGGAGGCCATAAATCACAGCCTGGGGTGTGCCGGTTTGGAGGCCGCCCTGGCAATGGAGAACCGCAACCAGATCATGATGATGATGCACAATGTGATGCAGGGTAAAGGCCCAGTCTACCGGTAATATCAAATCGGAATGTAAAAGGCGGTTCCGAAGCAGGACTCCTGTCTGGGACCGCTATTGTTTGTTGAATTCGGTTTTGCAGGTCAATGACCAGCCGGTTTCTGGCTGGAAATCAACCATATGATTTTAATATCCAAACGAGAATAGGATTTTGACTCATTTTTCAATACCCCAATATGGGATTGAGACTGTATATGAATAGGTGTTCTGACCAGACTAGAATAATTCAGGCAGTTTTTTCTTTATTCGGTTCAAGGATTGGTTCGCCTGGCGAATCACCGACCCCTGGTCTATGGTAGTCAATACCCCATCCTCATATACTATTTGACCGTCCACCATGGTCAAGGTTACGTCACTGGCTTTGGCCTGGTAAACAAGCTGACCGTAAACATCGGATTCCAGGGGAGTACAGTGAAGTCCCTCCAGGCTGATCATGGCCAGATCCGCCTTCTTACCTGCTTCCAGGGAGCCAATCTCCTTTTCCAAGCCCATAGCCCGTGCTCCTCCCAGGGTAGCTAATTCCAGAACTTTTCGGGCAGGCATGGAGGTTGGTCCGTGCTGGGGTTTATGAATCAGAGCAGCCAGCCTCATCTCAATAAAAGGATCCAGGTTGTTGTTGCAGGGAGCACCATCGGCACCCAGAGAGACGGAAGTTCCTCGAGCCAGCATTGTGGGGACAGGAGCAATCCCCGAAGCCAGCTTCAGATTGGAGGAGGGGCAGTGGACCACATTGGTTGCACTGTGAGCCAGCATGTCAATCTCTTCGTCACTTACCCATATGCAGTGAGCCAGAACGAGGTTGCTCCCGGTCAATCCCAGGTGGTTCAGGTAAGCAACATTATCCATTTTCCGTTCCGCTCGGATCAAGGCTACTTCGTTCCGGTTTTCCGAGGCGTGGGTATGAATCCGGACTCCGTACTTGCTGGCCAGATTCCGTACCTCGACAAGCAGCGACTCACTGCAGGATATGGCAAACCGTGGTGTGAATGCATAATGCAAACGCCCGTTACCGCTGCCATGCCATCTTTCCAACAGATCGACGCTTTCCTGAAGGGAATCATCCGTTTTCTCCATCAGGCTTGCAGGGACTCTTTCTCCCCGGTCTATCATGCACTTGCCGCTCACCGCCCGGATCCCTGATTCAAGAATCGCCTGAAAGGCGGCCTCAGTGTGATGGACACTCTCCATGTCGATGATGGCAGTAGTGCCGCACTGAAACATTTCTCCAATGCCCAAGAGGGCTGAAATGTAAATGGATTCCGGGTCATGGGCACCTTCCAGAGGAAGTACCCTTGTATTTAGCCAGTCCAGAAGCTCCAGGTCGTTGGCCTGACCCCGGAAAAGGGTCTGGCACAGGTGAACATGGGTCTGTATCAAGCCGGGAATCAGTACCTTTCCCCGGGCGTCAATTATTCGTTCTGCCCGGCCATTAACCTGCCCGATGGCACTGATGCGATTCCCCTCAACCAGCAGATCTCCTCGCAGGATTTCCCTATCCTTATTCATGGTAACTATCAATGCATCCTTGATTAGGATGGTATTAAATTCTTTTTGCCGCATTATCATCCTGTCCTTCTTAAAGAATCTGAAAGCACTCGCAGTATTCACCTTTACCGGTCATAATCCCGCGATAGCGGTTGAGACCGCTAATAGCCTGGTCATAACTGATATCCGCCAGTTGGGAACGGTGGAGGCTTAGAGCTGCCAGTTTCTTTTCCATGTGAGAAGTGATATCTACAACCTGCATATAGTGCTGCAAGGGAGTCCATACCTCGTAGGCCAACATCATTTCGACCTGCCAGGGGTTGCCCTTGCACTCTTGAAACCAGGGCCCTGCAGCTCTTAGTCTTGCTTCAAGTGCCAGTTCATGGGTTGCTCTGTGGTCCTTATGGGCATCGTGTTGATGCGGAAGATAAATCAATTGCGGCTGCCTATCCCTGATGAGGTTAATAAGTTCCACCAGGTTACTTTGATTATATACCAGATAGCCGTCCGGGTTCCTCAGGAAAACCAGATCAGAAATCCCCAGCAGAGAACATGAGGCAAGGGCTTCCTTTTCACGGATAGAAGCAAGCTGCTTCTTCGGGATGTGCCGGCTCCCCGCATCACCAGAGGTCATGTATACCACCGTTACATGATCACCTGTTTCAACATGACGGGCGAGGGTGCCGCCGCAGCCCAGGATTTCGTCGTCTGGATGAGGCGCAAAAACCAAAACTTCCAATATTATCTCTTCCTTCTCTCCGGATATCCTTAACGAGATCCCACTACTGATACACTTCAGACTATTTAACACTTACCTCTTTGGTGATACTTTTTTCTCAATTTGTCCTGGCAACGAACAAAAGCAGCAATGCCGCCGGTTATGGTTAGTGTATAGCCATATGGCAGCACATCAGCTCGCTTGTACCAATGAATATCTATCTCTTAATCTAACTGAGGCAATTTCATCAGGATATCCGGCGATTTATAGAATTGTCCAAAATCGTTTATCGGAGTCCAGGATGATATCGCCAAATACTTCTTTTTGATCACAAGAAGTGATATCAAGGACTAGAAGATGATTCCAGCTTATTTTTGCTTTCTTGGGCAATCAGGTCCTGACAGGGTTCGTCGCTTTGCGAGAAGATGAGGAGGAGAATAGGGGCGATTATGTATATACTGGTGGTAGCCGCGGCAACGATGCCGGAATCATTGACGATTAGACCTACCACTGCGCCCACCAGAATACCGGAGAACCCATGAAAGAGACGGGGACACTCAGTTTTCAAACGGGACATTGCGCCTGATGGACGGTAGATCAGTACTACCAGAGCAGCCAGAATTGCCAAAAAGACTTTGCTCCAGACGGTGTAACGCATCAGCTTTAGATTCATACTTGCCTTACGAGAAATTATTGTTAAAGCCTCCTGCCAACCACCAGACAGAACCTGATTAGCAGCCCGGCCCACATGCGACTGCAGTTCAGGCGGGCGGTTGAGGTCAAATACGATTAACCCTAAAACCGCGATTCCGACAAATGAAATAACTATCAAAAGATTCCTTGCACTGATGCGGATGTCACTGAAGAACATAAGAGTTACCAGAAAAGCCGCCGGGGCGGTCAAGACTCCATCAGTGTTGGCACCCCATCCCGGTGCTGATATGAGCAGGGCTTGAAAGGCCAGGAAAACACCAATCAATCCTAATACCCACTTCCGATTCAATGCCTGATAAACCGCTGCACTGAGCAGGATGGCAGATCCAATCATAACCCCCATATATTCATTACCGACTCCGTAGTAGCGAGCACCGGCCATAGGATCGTAGCCCAGGACTGATGATTTGATCATGGTTGCACCGGTCAAGAGATCAGCGTTAAGTGCCAGCAGCGTTATCAGGGTAATGAATACAAAAGCCTTATAGTAATTGGCTTTAAAACCGGCACCAATTCCCCAGGTAATCAGCAGCGAAGTTATAACCGCCAGTACCCCATAGGCCCAGTCAAAAGGCAAACTTATTTTGCCCAGTGGGAGTAATACCAGGGGAACCACCCCCATAACCAGTATTAATGGTGGCAGCCACTGGACTTTTCGCTTAAATACTGCCAGGAACAATAAGGCCAGAAAAATAATGATTATTTGAAAGACTACAAAACCCTTGACCAGAGGGGAGCGCAGGCGGTTGGTCAACGCACTTGATGCGGACAGGGCCTGGGCCTGATCCAGGGCATCAAAACCGGCGGCTGGTTTGGCCATTACAGGCTGTCCGATCATGTTAATGCCGTAGTCATCTATACCCATAAGAGATAGTACAGTCGGTGCTATATCGGTGTTGGCCACGATAAAATCCCGTTGGGTAGACCCCGAGGTAAGAAAACCATGGTATCCTGGACCGTATACTACCACCGGGGTAAAGGAGTCTTTGGATTCCAATTGCAATTTTGAAGGGGAGGGGGAAATAACCAACAGGGTATCGTCACTGGCCATTTGAACCATTAATTCACCAACAAAGCTATCAATGTTGTTCAAAAGCCGGGTTCGTTCGGCCTGCGTTATTTCTGAAAAGGCAACCAGTGAGGAATTCTCCAAACGTGCCAGGTCGGCCAGTTCGATAACCAATACATCCGCTGCTGTTTTGAATCTGGATACTTCCTGCAGCATAAAACCGTAGTTGGTCTCCAGGCCCAGGAAACTGGCTGAAGGAACTGTTGTCTGGCTGGATATGTTCCCTAGCGGGACGCGGCCGGATGCATCCATCGCAATTGCCATGGAGGGGCGTATCCTGGTTTCAGCCGTATATCCAATATCACCGTTGCCAAGGATGCACACTTTAATACCGTGTTCTTTTAGCTTCTCGCCCAGTGAACCTAACCTGGTGTTTGTACTTTCCTTGGTCATTCCCGCCGACAGAGCAGGGAGGCTAATGAGCACGCACTCATCTGAACTCGGCTGTACACCGGTTAAGAAGCAGTAAATCTCTCCAGCCGTTTTATGCAGGCCATGTACCGTTTCGTCCACACTATAACCGACTATTCCCGGAATGAACGATCGAGCCAGATTACCGGCTCCGATGGTCAGGGCACCATTTTCAGTGGTGCTGCTGCCAAGGGTCCGGTTGCTTGCCAGGCCAACTGCCCCGTTACGCACCAGCGTAGACAGATTCGGAGTGGCTTTGGCATCAAAATCACTTATTGAAAGCTTGTCAACCACCACCAGGTAAACCTGTCCGGGCCGCTCCGGCAGACCGGCCTGAACTGGTCCGGGAGATGCCAACAGAATAAGTAATGCGACTAAAGCGGAGAGGATCCTCACTCTCATACTTCCCTTATTACTCAGAATACCTGCAAATACTGAAAGCGCATGTAAATGATAACCAATATACCGGCTGACTATCAGTCTACTATACTGTGAACCTGTTTCACAACCGGTTGTTGCTGCTGGCTATAACGAAATTGCTTGACTGTGCAAAAAGACGGGGCAAAACTTAGTGTAATTGGAGGCGCTGCGTTTAACACCAGCCCGCGTCCTGCCAATCAGGCGCCGGTGTAGAAAACCATATTTGTTATCAGGTGATGAAATCCGGAGGGAAACCGGTAGAAGGGGGATGATTCCTAGATCAGTACATGTTATTCGTATCTCAACGCGTCAATCGGGTTAAGACGGGAGGCTTTCACTGCAGGGTAGACTCCGAACAACAGCCCGACTGCGCTGGAAACCCCCACAGCCAACAGGATGGTGCTGACAGCAACGATTGGTGTAAACCCGAGATAGGATTCGCTAACCCGCCCGATCAGTATTCCGAAACCGATACCCAGAATACCGCCGGTAAGAGTCAGTAAAACTGCTTCGATTAGAAATTGGTTAAGAATATCTATAGTTCGGGCCCCCACTGCCTTGCGCAGGCCAATCTCCCGCGTCCTCTCACTAACGGAAACCAGCATGATATTCATAATTCCAATGCCACCCACCAGAAGAGAGATGGCCGCGATACCAGCCAGCAGGGAGGTCAGCATATTGGCGATGCTGTCGACCGCCGACAGAATGTCGCCGGAGGAGATAACGGTAAAGTCCGCCAGCGATGAATTAGTTATCTTGTGATTTTTCATGAGGGTTTTTCGAATATCCCGTTTAAGAGCAGGCACCACGCTTTCATCAGTGGCCTGAAGGTAAATAAAATTGAAATTCCGGGCGTTAAAAGTCTGTTGAGCGGCGGTGTACGGGACATAAGCCTGACTGTTGGGATCAGCAAGACCTGATTCGTCTGCCGGATTAAAAATCCCAATGACCTCATAATCAGTGCCCTCTACCTCAATTACCGTACCAACTGGATTCCGATCACCGTATAGTTCGCGTGCTAGTTGATTACCCATTACCAGCACCGTTGATCCCTGGTCCACGTGGTTTTGGGTAAAAAGACTGCCCTGATCGGCAGTAAGATTGTTGATCTTAAAATAGTCGGGCGAAACCCCGAGGACAGGGAAACGTTTATCGCCCTGGCTGGTCTCGGTGATAGTTGAACTTGAGATCTCACCAGATATATACCTGACATGGGGATGCTGTTCCCGGTCAGATAATGATAGCACGTCCTCTTCAGTGAGGGATGAAGTTGACAGAGTAAATCCCCGGGTTTGGGACTGGGCTTTGGTTGGATCAAGGGCCTGGGCACCGGCAACTGCTCCCGGTATAACAGTTAGATTGGTGGCGCCAAGAGCCAGAATGCGATCAGAAATGCTGACTTTTACCCCGGCACCGAGAGAAACCAGACCGATAATTGAACCGATACCGATAACAATCCCCAATACTGTTAAGAGACTGCGTCCTTTATTAACAAATATGGCCCGAAATGACTGTTTAATCAGCAGCCAAAACCTCATGCGACCCTCTCTGCGCTGGAGACGATTTCGCCATCCAACAGCTTGATGATACGATCTGCATGGTGAGCAATCTTTTCCTCATGAGTAATAAGAATAACGGTGGAACCCCGGGAGTTGATTCTCTTGAATATATCGATTATCTCTAGCGAGCGTTTGCTGTCCAGGTTCCCGGTTGGTTCGTCGGCCAGGATGATGGCGGGATTCATTATCAGAGCCCGGGCAATTGCTACTCTCTGCATCTGTCCGCCAGACAACTGATTGCTCTTGTGGTTGATGCGGTCGCTCAGACCCACTTCCTCGATCACCTTTAAGGCTCGACTCCGGCTGTTTTTGATTCTGCCGTAGATAGAGGGAAGAAGGACATTGTCCAGAACGGTAGTGCGTGGCAGCAGGTTAAACTGCTGAAAAACAAAACCTATCCTTTGATTGCGTAACGCGGCCAGTCTATTGTCCCTGAGTTTGCTGACATCCCGGCCTTCCAGAAAGTACTGTCCGGATGTGGGGTGGTCAAGCAGGCCCAGTATGTGCATCAAGGTTGATTTGCCCGAACCTGAAGGGCCCATTATAGCCAGAAACTCGCCTCTCTCAACTGTCAGGTCAATATCCTTTAAAGCCACGGTGTCCTCGTCACCTGTTTTATAGATCTTAGAAATACCTTTCAGATCAATGATACCTGACATCAATACCACTCTTTCGCAACCTCTTACTCTTTCCATACTATTTTGGATAAAAACCAGACTCCCTACTCGTGATTTTTAAATATACAATGGCAGGTGCCAATTGTGCCGCCTCTTCATAAATAAATTTTTTGGTTGCCATTTGGGAGGGTATCAATTATCATTAATTAATAGATAATGTGGACCAAAATAATCCGCTTAGGAGGTCGTTTGAGTTGCAGATCACCAGGCAGACTGAATACGGTATTAAAACTCTGCTAGAGCTGGCACAATCTCCCGAGGGCCAGTTGATTTCTTCCAAAACCATCTCGGAGCGCCAGGACATACCGGAAACATTTCTGCATAAAACATTACAGCTGTTATCCAGGGCAGGACTGGTTGTAACTCAGAGAGGGGTGCAGGGGGGAGTAAGGTTAGCTTTGCCTGCCGATAAGATCACGTTCTTGGACATCCTTAATGCGATAGAAGGTCCACTGGCTATTAACATCTGTTTATCACCCGGTTATTCCTGTGAGAAGATGCAAACCTGCAAGGTCAGAAAGATTTTAGCAAGAACCCAGGCAGCAATAGCCACTGAACTGAGCCGGGAAACACTGGCTGATATTGTGAATGAAAGGGGAGAGGGTTAAGCAGCGCAAAGATTCTCTTTGTCCCTAAAAAGGACGAAAAACATCCAAAATGTCACATTATAAGGAGGTTGTTAATATGTTCTGTAACCAGTGTGAGCAGACCGCAAAAGGGATTGCCTGTACGGTATCCGGAGTCTGTGGCAAAAAACCTGAGGTTGCCGTACTCCAGGACCTACTGACGCATGCTATCCGCGGCCTGAGCCGAAGGGTTTTTGATGCAGGGGAAGCCGGGATTAATGATCCCGAAATAAACCGCTTTATAACTAAAGGGCTGTTTACAACTCTCACCAATGTTAACTTCGATCCGGAGTCCTTGGCCGACTACATTAGAAAGGCGGTTGAGTTAAGGCAAGGCCTGCTAAACAGATCGGGGGAATCGGGAACAGTATCAGAATGGGAGGATCCTTCTCTTCATTTCATACCAGCCGGAGATCTGCAGGGTCTATGCCAGCAGGGTGAAGATGTTGGACACCTGGGGTTCCAGGAATCTGACCCTGATATCCGGTCCTTGAAGCAGCTTCTCGTCTACGGATTGAGAGGTGTTTCCGCCTACGCTCATCACGCCAGCCTGTTGGGACAGGAGGACCCGGCAGTGTATAAATTCGTTAACAAGGCCTTGGCCAGCTTGACCAATAATTCACTTGGCCAGGAGGAATGGCTCAATCTGGTTCTGGAATGCGGCGCCATCAACCTTCGGGCTATGGAGCTTTTGGATACCGGGAACACTGAAACCCTGGGCCATCCGGAGCCGACTCCGGTAAGCCTGGGGCACATTCAGGGCAAATGTATCCTGGTTTCCGGGCACGATCTTCTGGATCTCAAGGAGTTATTAATACAGACCGAGGGCAAGGGCATTAACATCTATACCCATGGTGAGATGCTTCCGGCCCACGGTTACCCGGAACTTAAAAGATTCCAACACCTGGTGGGACACTATGGGACCGCCTGGCAAAACCAGAAACGCGAATTCAGCGAATTTCCAGGGCCAATACTGATGACCACCAACTGCATTCAGGAACCTCAGAAAACCTATTTTGACAGCATATTTACCACCGGTCCGGTTGCCTGGCCGGGAGTTCGCCATGTGGCCAACGGTTCGTTCCAGCCGGTAATCGACAAGGCCCTGGAGATGCCGGGGTTTGGCGATAACCAGGAAGGGCGGACTGTGTTATGTGGATTTGCCCGCAACGCAGTATTAAGCGTGGCGGATCAGGTGATAGAGGCAGTTAAAAGTGGAGACATCAAACACTTCATGCTGGTGGGCGGGTGTGATGGAGCACGGGCTGGCCGCAGTTATTACACCGAGTTGGTAGAGAAGGCTCCCGGTAATACGGTTGTTCTGACCTTGGGATGCGGCAAGTTCCGATTCTTTGATAAGGATTTGGGTGATATCGGCGGAATCCCCCGGCTCCTGGATTTGGGACAATGCAATGATGCCTACTCGGCGATTCAGATAGCGGTGGCCCTGGCAAATGCCTTTGAGTGCGAGGTCAATGATCTCCCGCTGTCGTTGGTTTTATCCTGGTATGAACAGAAAGCGGTATCCGTCCTGCTGAGTTTGCTCTATCTGGGTATCAGGAACATCAGGATTGGTCCTACGCTTCCGGCCTTTATTTCCCCAGGAGTCTTGAAGGTGCTGGTCGATAATTATGGAGTCAGACCGATAACTACCGCTGATGAAGACCTGGATGAAATTCTGACTAACTAGGCTACTGCAACCAGAACTATTAAAAGGTACTGATGGTAACCGCAAAAACGGCATGCCGCTGGTCCTGGGGATGCCCCCCATCCCCAGGTCAAAAGGCAGAAAAAGTGAGGGTTCTCTCTTCAGCAGGTGAGAACCCTCTATTATTTTGCACCCTCAAAATTTCATGCTGGAAGACGACAAAGCATACCAGCTTATCTGAAAACTAGATAGACCAGGCAGCTTTCGCACCTTCTTCTACCGCTTCGATAATCCGGCGGCCTTTAAGGGCGTCTCCCACCACCTGATAATCTATACCTCTTTCATCAAGGAAGCTTTTCAGTTCGTCACGTGATTTGGTTCCGGCAGTCACAATAACCTGGTCAATACCGGTCAATTGCTGCTCGTTTCCTCCTGCCGATATAGTGACTGCATCCGGAGTGATTCGCAGTACCTTGGCGCCCAGAATCATGGTATAGCCTGCCTGCCTGAAACGCTTATGCAGCATGTACCCATGGGAAGCGGCTTTGGTTACTGGCGACTCCGGCATCTCCTCAACCAGAATCAGATCAGCGCAACCCTGCTGGCGACAGAAATCAGCCACCTCCATCCCCACCAGGCCTCCGCCAATCACCAGAACCCTTCCGCGGCACCGGATCTCACCTTTTAGTACCTGCCGGGCAAAGTGAACATGAGGAAGTTTAATGCCTTCAATCGGTGGTTGAGCTTCCTCGGCTCCGGTAGCTACAATAACGAATTCGGGATTACCGGCATCAATCATCTCGGGTGTTACTACGGTATTCAACTGGAATTTGACCCCAGCCTTCTGAGCTTTGGCTGTTAACCTTCTGATCCACCGTTCATAGGCTTCTTTGAAGGGGGCCTTGGCTGCCAGCTTCACCTGACCACCAGTCTCACCGTCCATTTCAAAGAGGGTAACCTGATGACCAAGACGTGCGCTCTCATGGGCTGCGGTCAGACCTGCCGGTCCTCCCCCGATAACCCATACTGTACGGCTCTGTTCTGCCGGTTTAGTGGGATACCTTAACTCCATCCCAGTCTCGGGATTGATGGCACAGCGGATCCTTTTACCCTCGAGCATCTCCCGCTCAATACACCCCTGGTTGCACGCCAGGCACTCCAGTGTTTCGTTGGATTTTCCATTGATAGCGTTTATGAGGAAATCCGGGTCTGCCAGGTGCTGGCGGCCAAATGCGATCATGTCCGCATCGCCCCGGGCAATACAATCGTTGGCCAGAAAAGGATCGGTGAAACGACCCACCCCGATAACAGGCACACTGACCACTTCCTTAACCCGGCGGGCCAGGGATATATTAAAACCCGGCTCATATTCTATGGGAGCGCTGGTCATTCCGCCCGGACTGCCGTGAGTACCGAAGGAAGCATGTATAATGTCAGCTCCGGCCTTAACAAATTCAGGAATTATGGGTACCATCTCATCGACGGTGTAACCGCCCTTGATCATTTCTTCGACGGAGAGACGCAGGGAAATGGGGAAGTCTTCACCAACAGCCCGCCGTACGCTCTGCAGCACCTCTATAACAAAGCGGGCCCTTTGCCGTAGATCTCCGCCGTATTCGTCCTGTCTCTTATTGGAGTTGGCCGATAGGAATTGACACAGGAGATAACCATGCGCTCCGTGGATCTCTACCGCATCATACCCCGCTTCTCTTAACCGGGCAGCTGCCTGACCAAAAGAGGTGATGACTTCGGCAATATCTTCAAGGGTCATTTCCCGGGGAGCCCTGTTGTACACGTAACTGGGGACAGCGGATGGTCCCATAGCTTCTCCGGAATCGAGCAGGAGGGAACTCTCCCGCCCCACATGATGCAACTGGGCAGCGATCTTGCTGCCGTGACGGTGTACAAGATCGGCCAATTGTTTAAGTCCCGGTATGAAACGATCATCAAAGGCCGCTAATTCTCCAGGAAAGGTCGAACCCTTGGGGTGCACTGAAGTGATTTCGTTAATCACAAAGCCAGCGCCACTCTTAACCCGCCTTTCGAGAAAGGCCAACAGGCGGTCTCCCACCGAACCATCATTATTGGTCAAGACCGTTCCCATAGGAGGCAAGACTACCCGGTTCGGTATTTCAAGATTTTTAACTCTAATCGGCTGCAATAGGTGTTCGAGACTGCTCATTTTTCTCCACTCCCTCAAAAAGGTAATTTAAAGACTGACATGGTGACGGTCCTTTGGACGGTCATTATTTCACGTTTATCGCTGCATGCATAGCTGCCCGGCAATCACCTGTCAGGTTATTTCTCAGGGACCTCGATCCGGTCAAGAATGCTGACAAAAAGGTTAAAATCCTCATTGGAAAACTGAACCCTGAGTTTCTGATCCAATTTGCTCGCCAGGTCATTTACCTCTGATCCGATCTGCCTTCCCTTATCTGTCAAATAGACCAACACCGAACGGCGATCCTCCGGATCCCCTCGCCGTTCTAAGAAAGCAGAGCGTTCCATGCGATCCAGCAGACCGGTTAGGGTAGGTCCTTCAATCGACAAGGCACTGGCCAGATCTTTAAACTTCATACCGTCCTGGTTGTACAGGGTGACTATGACGAAGTACTGTACCGGGGTAAGCCCAAAAGTCAACAGGTTGTTCTCATAGAAGCGCTGCACATTACGGTAAACCTTTCCCAGTTTGAAGCATACAGAATTCGATGTATACTTGAGTTTTTCCACTCATTATCCACCCCCTTCCCCGGGTTGCTAGCCAGCAAACATTCGTATGCTAATATATTACACACAAATTAATAGCCTGTAAAACGAAATTTATTTCAAATCAGTTAGAAAATAAACCGACATAGTAGCGGGCAGTATGAAAAAATGTATTAGCGGGAGGGATTTCAATATCCAAGTCATTCCCGGGAACAGCTTTTAAAGAGCCGAATATGTTGCAGACATTGATAGCTGGCATCGCCAAAAGTGCTTATTTGACAGGTTGAGTCGGAAAAGAATTTGCAGAGCCGACAAAATATGCCATAAATTATCAAGGAAATTAGCCGACCAATATCTAATAGACGGTTTAGAGTGATTGGTCAGAATCAAATTTTGTGTTGAGGAGGCGGATTATTGAGAGAAAGAATTCTCTTTGCCCCGCGTGACATTGAGAAAAATTACGCAATCCGCCCAGATGCAACTGCTGTGTCAACCGCCCAAGATTCACCACTTAACGAAGCCAGATACCAGGCTATTATTGAAAACCAAACAGAACTTGTTGCTACTTTTTCCTCCGATTATAGAATAGGCTTTGTAAACAATGCGATGTGCAGCTATTTTGGTATTGCCCGGGAAGAAATGCTCGGGCGTAATCTGCTGTGTTCCGTGGTAAAGGAGGATGCAGATGCTGTAATTAAGGCTATCAGGGATTCGTTATGCGGCGACCAGTGCGGAGTAATCGTAAGGGTCATCAACGCCCGGGGTGAAGTATGCTGGACTGAATGGAATTGCACGGCTTTCATGGATGGTCAGCGGGTGATTGAATTCCATGCGGTGGGCCGTGACATAACCAAACGAAAAGAGTTGGAGGATGCCTTGATCAAGAGTGAGGCCAACTTCCGAAAGTTGGCGGAGGCATCACCGGTTAGCATATACATATACCAGAATGACGTTATCCGCTATGCGAATTCGGCATTGCTGAAACTTACCGGATATAGCCGTAATGAGATTACTGGTATCAACCCTTTCGAAAAGCTCACTCATCCAGAGTATACCGAGATGATTCGCCGGAACTGCAATGCCAGGCTCCAGGGGGAAAAAATCCCCCCTTATAAAGTTAGACTGATAGGAAAAGAAGGACAAGACATCTGGGGATATCTTTCTGCCGACATCATTGATTACGAGGGTCACACTGCAATTGTAGGTGTAATCATGGATGTGACCGATAGCATGAAGCTGGAGGAAGAGATTCTGAAATCCAGTAAGCTTAAATCTCTGGGTGTCCTCGCGGGAGGAATAGCTCACGACTTTAATAACATTTTGACCGTTATTGCAGGTAACACTGCGATCGCTAAAGCACGTCACAATAACGGTGAAGATGTATCGGATCTTCTGAAAGAGATTGAGATGGCTACTGCTCAGGCCCGCACCCTGACAGACCAGTTGTTAACCTTCTCCAAAGGAGGTGTCCCGGTTAAAGAGACAGCATCCATAGCCGAGATAATTAAAGAATCGTCAATGTTTGTCCTAAGGGGCTCCAATGTGAAATGTGAATTTGACATCCCGGAAGACCTGTGGGCTGTGGATGCGGACGTTGGACAGGTTAACCAGGTAATAAGCAATCTGGTAATCAATGCAGACCAGGCTATGCCTGAAGGTGGGATCCTGAAAATATCAGCCCGGAACATCGAGAAACAGTCAGGGGAGTTATCCCAGCGCCAGGTGTGCATCTCTATTGATGACCAGGGAGTGGGAATACCGATAGAAAACCTGTCGAAAGTATTTGAGCCCTATTTTACCACCAAGCCAACGGGCCACGGTCTGGGATTGGCTACTTCATACTCGGTTATCAAGAGACATGGCGGGGATATTCAAGTTGAATCTCGTTTAGGTGTTGGAACTAAATTTTCCGTATTTCTTCCAGCTGCAGCATCCAACCAGGTGGATGAGATCAAAATGGATGATATTCCGGTTTTTGGTCAGGGGAGGATTCTAATAATGGACGATGAAGAGCCAGTAAGATTAACACTGGGAAGAATGCTGAAATATCTTGGCTATGCCGTAGACTATGCAGTTGACGGGGTCGAGGCTCTCGAACAGTACGTTCGGGGATTGGTAAGCAGAAAGCCTTTTGATGCCGTAATTATGGATCTGACAATTCCTGGCCAAATGGGCGGCAAGGAAGCCGGTGAACGCCTGCTGGCCATAGATCCCAATGCGAAGGTGATTGTTTCGAGCGGTTATTCCAATGATCCGGTGATTGCGGATTATACCTCGAGCGGTTTTTCTGGAGTTATTACCAAGCCATGTAATCTGGTGACACTAAGCAGAGTAGTGTCTGAATCCTTAGGCAGATGATTTTAAATGTCCGAGCCAGATAACATTTAACCTATCCCTCTTTCACTCTTCAATCCAGCCATCCCCAACCTCCCACAAGGCATCAATAAACCCGAGTACCTATGCATGTGCGAATCATTGCAACACCAAGGACGTCCGGGTTGCTTTGACTGCAAAATCCAGAAATATCCCGGTCAATATCAAATGTATTCATTCAAGCAGAGGAATTCACGCAATAATGGCGAAGCAGCAAATAGCTGGCTTTTACGGTTTGGTTAGCCTGAAGTCCGAGTATTATCTGGTCCGGTGGCTATTGCCGGCAGGCAAAAATCCACTATGCTAATGATGTTTTTCTTTGCTTTCAAAAGGAGGATTTCATGAAAAAGATATCGGAAAACGTCTGGTTGGTTGATCCCCCCAACCGCAACTTCCCTTACAGCACCAGCATCTTTATCAAGGATGAGGTTAATGGTCTGATTGATTCGGCAACCAGCGAAAGCGACTTCGAGTTTCTCAGGCAGCAGGGGATAAATATACTGCTGGGAAGTCATGGTCATGTGGATCATGCACTTCGCAACAGCGAATACCTGGATGCCCGGCTGCTGCTTAATGAAAAGGACCACGGGTATGTGGCCTCCCGGGATTCCTTTCTGAAGATGCTGGGCAGTGACTTGTTCGGTGCCGAAAATTTCAATAACATGAAAATAGATCGCATGGGTTACCGGTTTAGACCGGCTGATGGAAGTCACATTGATGGGCAAAAGTTCAGCTTCGGAAAGACTGAGGTGGAGGTTATGCACCTGCCGGGTCATACCCCGGGACACAGCGGGTTTGCCTTCCCCCGGGAAGGATTTATCTTCACTGCGGATATTGATCTCGAACCCTTTGGTCCCTGGTATGGCAATATGAAATCGAGCGTGGACGAATTCCTGGAATCCATCGAGAGATTGCGCCGCCTGGGTCCTGACTTTTTAGTAACCGGCCATGCCCCGGAGCCATTCACTTCTGGTATTCCAAAATTATTGGATGACTACCGGGATGTAATTTTCCGGCGGGAGAAGGAGATTATCCGGCTATTGAGGAACGGGAAAAACACTATCATGGAAATTGCCGAAGAACAGCCGATATTTCAGGGACATCCCAAACGCATTATTGTTTTCGAATATATGATGGTATGGCACCATCTTAAGAGACTTATGCGACTGGGGAAGGTCGAAAGGGATGGGGAGTGTTTCTTCCTGGCAGACGGGGTCCGGCTGTCCAACCTTAACCTGGGGTAGACGAATCCACACCGATAACTGCAAGCCAAGGCTGATAAAGGGGAATAGCAGGCATGCCTTAAGTGCCGGTGAGCGAGTACAACACGAAAGCGAAAGAAGCACCGGCTCTGCGAGAACCGGGTTAGAACTGTTAAACAATTAGCCCCTGGCTGGCGGGCCAGGGGCTGTTGTTGTTTTGCCCTGCTATGGATCATTTGGAGCTGTTCTAATAAAGGACTTCAACTGATCATGATAGTTATCCAGCAATGGCTGGCAGAGCTTATTTCTTATACTTGGGGTATACACGTTCGACGAATCCAGGCTGTTCATAAGCCGGGTTCGGATAGGTATAAAACCCCTTGCCTGTTTTTCGTCCCCGTTCGTTGGCATCGACCTTGGCCTGGAACATGGCGATAATCTCTTTGCCATACGGGTAGTTCGGGTCAGCGGCGACTGCTTCCTTGGTGACGGCCAGACAGGTATCCAGGCCCACGTTATCCATTATGCCGAAGGGGCCGCGCGGCATCTCCATGATCACCATCCAGGCACGGTCAATGTCTTCAATGCTGGCCACATCATTAACCGCCAGCCGCTGGGCGGCAGCTAAAAGTGAGACAAACATCTCATTGTAAACGTACTTGGGCCACTCTTTGGCGATGTATATAGGTGTCTGACCTACGCGGCGTGAATGCTCTATCATGAGCTCGGTCACCGCTGGATCGGTTCCCGGGTGAGGCATAACGTCTGCTATGTTGAGAAGAAACACGGGCATGGCGAAATGCCAGGCCAGGAAACGTGCCGGGTTTCCGCTAGATTCGGCAAACAGCGATGGTAAGAGGGTTGAGGTATTGGTGGTAAGGATGGCATCCTTCGGCAGGTATTTACTGAATTCACCCCAAACCTTTTTCTTCAGTTCGATGTTTTCAGGGACCGACTCGCTGACCAGATTTACGTTCACTGCAGCCGCTGCCATGTCGGTAGTCGTGCTGATGCGGGCTTTAGCAGCCTGAGCCATTTCTTCGGTGATGTACCCACCCCGAACGAGCCCGGCAGCAATCTTGCCGATATGAACCAGAGCCTTCTCCAGGATCTCCTCGTTGATATCGTAGAAAACAACATCACAGCCAAAAAGTGCGTTCTGCAGTCCGATATGCCTGCCCATGGTACCGGAGCCAATGATTAGTACCTTTTTAATGTCGCTGGCTTGCATTCTTCTACCTCCTATTCTATTTCTCCAGCCATTCTCCTACTGTTAGGATAATCGTCATAGTCCTGGATTTCAAGCCATGCATACTTTGTGACCCTGCAGTCGCTCGTTCTGCGGATACCGGGAGTGGTAAATCGATCGCTGTCCACTTGTCGAAATAATGGGAATTTTATGTGCAGGATATGTTGAGAAGAGGCGAGAATTATGTGAATTGGTGTTTCGTAGTATTCGAGGAGCAAACCGCTATTTTTTCACACTAGTATCTCCGCAATTTTAATTGGCATCTCTGCATGTTACTTATATTTAACGGTTATTCATGTAAATAGCTGCCGTTTCAAGGTATGTGTATTAAACGAAACAGCTCTTGTCAGGTGGCCGGGGTGATGATCAAATCCGTGACGAACTGTGATTTCATAAATAGCAATAAGGGCAACGGAGGTGATTTTCGTGGGCATAACGATGTTCAATATAAACTCGCCCTATAACATCAGTGGCGATACTCTTGATTTTGTGCTTAACAACTCAGGAGTCCTGAACAGCCTGGCCCAGTCGGTCCCGGTTTATCTGGTGGACAAGGAGCTTATGGATGTCATCTGTCCCCCTCAGATTTGGCCCCAGCTGAAACCAGGATGTGTACAGGAGATGATACGTTCCTTTGATGAGGAGTATCGCTTCCAGTTGATGTCTCTGTTAAATGAAAACCAGGACATTTTCGGGTGGATGGAAGATCCGGAATTCATCACCACAACCACCGAAAGGTTCTGGGAATCGGTGAGACAGAAGGCTCATGGTTCTTATGTTGTGCGCTGCAAGGCTATCTACTGCCAAAGCCTCAGTCTAAAAGAGGCGGAGGAGATTGAGAGGCGGATAAGAATAAGGATACCGTTTACCCGCCATCTAGGGGAGAACTGTCAGTCTAACATCGTACAGCTGGATAACGTGCCCACCCTGGAGGATATGACTCGCTGTCAAAAAATCCTGGGACGCCTGGGGAGAATCACCTCTGATCCAATGCTGACCAACTTCCAATTAATCATAGAGGAACACCGCAGGCTTATTCCACGTGGTAATAACGTCTTCATCTGTATGGAGCGAATTGTGGGTGCGGCCAGCAGGATAAAGGAAACATGGGATTTCAGGTCTCTTGATATGAATAACCTGATAGAGATTATTTTCTCTTATTACCTTCTCCATCAATTGGTCTATGCCTACATGAAAACCGGACCAGCCCAATACTGCATCCCATGGGTTAGAGTTATTGAAGAAGGTTTGGTCGCAGCTTTTACAATGTCCTGTTTTAATGATGAACATAGCAAGGCAGTGCTCCGGGCACATCTGTCCCGGAAACCGTTAGACTATAAAGTATTCGCCGACTTTGAACATTATAGCCATTCTGATCTCCAATACTTACTGCGAGCTTGGAGCTGCAACAGTATGCGCAATGGGCTTCAACAAAGCAAGTCAAATCATCCCTCACTGCAGCACCTGCATGTAAACGATCTGAACAGCAGCTTCTTTTCCAAGAACAGTTTAGGCAGACTCTTGCCATAGATACTTTGCGTGAGGCTACCGCAAGATAGCCCTACGGCCGGGCTACTATAGTACCCAGAGAAGGCCAAAAAACAGGCGAGGGGAGTGTCAATACCACTCGGCGATGTGCTACCGCTGGATGAAGGACAAAGCCTCCTCTGCTGCATAATGCGAGGAAATAAACTGTATTGTTGATTCAAGCACTTAAATAGTATAATTTACATGAATAGCTTAATAAGTACCATAAACTTGTAATCAGGTGATTAATTATGGACCTGCCGAATAAGAAGGAAAAAAACCTGTTGGGCAAGGAAAGACGCCAGGATTTTCGGCTGCCGTTAGTCCCGCCCGTTGAAGGAACCGCCCAGATTAAAAGTATCGATGATCAGCCGATACTAATTAATAAGAACTTCCCGCTGACCATTCTGGATGTTAGCGCGGGTGGATTGAAGGTTAAGACCCCATTAGACCTTGCAGCGAGCAAGCACAACATTATGCTCCAGGTGGATTTTGGCCTGGAGGAATTCAAGTTTAATGTTCACGGCCAGATTATCCGCAAGGAAGAACAGGACACCTACGGCATTAAGTTTACCAACCTTAGTTCAGCGGATGAGCGAAGTCTGGTGCGCTGTCTTTATAAAGTGGAAAGGAAGAAGAAACGCTTTTATAAGGCGCTGCGAGTTGATAATGACAAGAATCCCATTCTTAAAATTATTGAAGCCATTCCGCATGCCTGCTTTCTACTGAACGCAGACCACCGAATCGTTGCTATCAACCAGCTCGCCAAAAGGTTGGGATACTATGAGGGTGAGATATGCCACAAGATGATCTTCAAAAGTGATACCCCATGTGCCTTCTGCAAGCTCTCTGCCTCTCGCAGTATTGATCGCATAGTTAAACTGGAGATAACGCCCGAGGATAGGAAACGCCAGGTAGCTCACTGGCTTTATCTGAGCAATGGGCTCTACCTGCACTACTTCAGAAAGGGTGGCTATTCTCCATAACGGGTAGTTTCTTTATTATTGCCAGCCGTTATAAAATCTCGAATCCGTTAGTTATTCATTGACCTTTCTCAACGACCTGCAACAATGGCTCTGATAATTCAAGCGGCTCTGCCCTTGTCAGAGCTTTCTCAAGGTTGGGACGCTACTATCTACGCCCAGGGCTTCTCAAAATTCAACTTCAGGATTTGATGCTGGTAAATCAGGGACTTAAGTCCTTGGCGTTTGCTGTACAGGTCAGCCTTGATGGTTAAGAGCTCACCTTTAGGTATAAGCCCCATTTCGTATTTCAGGCGGGCTGATTCCAGGTCATCTTCCGCCAGCAGTATGGCCTGCTGCTGCTGGTTATACTGTTCCTGCAGGCTGCATATTTGATCGTACATGGTTCGCATATTTTGACGGGCCTGTTCTTTGGCCTGTTCAGCTGACAACTCGGCTTTATTGATATTGAGCTTGGTTGAGTTATAGTTATAGATGTTTGTATAAGTATGCAGTTGCAGAGAAAGCTCTGCAAGGTTTACCTCCTGTTCCGCCTTCCACAGAGCCGGGCTGCTGTCCAGACGGCGGGTTATCTCCGTCTCCAGATCAGTGATTTCCAGCGGTATGTATTCCACATCGGCGGTCAGCACCGGTCGTTCCTGACCGCTGATACCCAGGAGTTCATTCAGCTTGATATAACTCTGCTCCAGGGCAGCCCGGCTCTGCGCCAGACTGGAGACCTGATTCCGGTAACTGGCTGCGGCCGCCTCAAAACTCTTGCGGCTTACCGTACCAGCCAGAAGTCCTGCCTGGGCAGCCAATTGTTTATAGTTGGCGAGTTCCAAAGCTGACTCCTGTGACTTGACCTTCTCTTGAGCGATCAGGACATCCAAATAACTCTGGTACACGTCTAAAACCAACGAATCATGTTCGATTTCCAGGTTCTTTTTGGACATGCTCCAATTGATATCGCTTTGCGCCAGGTTGAGAAAGTCCCGGGTGGCTTCTTCATTTCCTCCTGAAAGCGGGGTGAAGTCAACCCGCGATGCTGCGTTATTACGGTTATTCTCTTGCTGTTCCACATTGTACTCCGCTATTCTCAGCGCATAGCTATGTTTTAATGCCCGGTTAACCGCATCATTCAGGCTCAACTGTAAACCTGTGCCGTTTGTTTCCATAGTATCAGCTCTGGATGCTGCTGGAACAACAATGCCGAAGGACCAGCAGATAGTACCTATCAAGATCCCGGCCAGGATTCTCTTTTTGGATCCGAATACCCTGTTCATAATAACCTCCTTGCCTGACTATTCAAAACGTAATGCGTCAATAGGATTCATATTGGCCGCTTTATAGGCCGGGTAATAACCGAACACCAGACCAATGATGACGGCAAATCCCAGGGAGACCCCAATCAACCAGGGGGAGACCTTCATCGTTAGATTCGCCAGTGTTCCAAGTACCTGGGAGGTACCCCAGCCTATCATCACTCCAAACAGTCCGCCAATAAAACACAACAGCAGGGCTTCAATCAAAAACTGGGAGAGGATGGCCCGGGTGGTGGCCCCAATAGCCATGCGAATCCCGATCTCCCTGGTGCGCTCAGTCACGGAAACCAGCATGATGTTAATGATGCCAATGCCTCCTACTATCAGGGACACGGCCGCTATACCCCCCAGCAGAAAGGTCAGCATCCTGGTGGTATCTTCCATGGTAGACAGGATCTCGCTCATATCCTGAATCCAGAAATCATCCTCGGCAGTATCTGCCAGGCGGTGGCGCTGCCGCAGCAGGGTAGTGATGTATTCCTTGAGCGAAGGAATGGCCTCAGAACTGATAGCCTGCACATTAATCAAACGTACCGACTCAGACCCCAAAAACCTTTGCTGAGCGGTGGTAATCGGGATATAGATAATGTCATCCTGATCCATACCCCCGGCCCCGCCTCCCTTTGGCTCAAGAATACCTATAACTGTAAAGTCTATCCCATTAATGCGCAACACCTGTCCCAGAGGACTCGAACCATTCAAGAACAGGTTGGATGCTGTGGTCTGACCTAGAACCGCCACCTTGCTTTTCCGGTCTACATCATCCTGGTTAAAAAAATCACCCTGGACGGTCGACAGGTTTCGGATGTTCCTCAGCTCCGGGGTCGTCCCGGTAACGCTGGTAGTCCAGGTAGTGCTGCCTACGACTGTCGTTACTCCATCTATGCCAGCCTCCGGTGCCACATGTTTTACCAGGGGCAAATCTCTTAGTGCCTCCACATCACCCATACTTAGCCTGGCGCTGCTTAAACCCCGAATGGGACCACCGCTTCCTCCCGGTATGATGGTTAAAAGGTTGGCACCCATACTGGAGATCCTGTCCGTTATACCCGAGGCAGTACCCTGGCTTAACGCAACCATGGTGATTACAGCTGCTACACCGATAATTACCCCTAACATGGTCAGACCGGAACGCATCTTGTTGACCAGTATGCTTCGCCAGGCCATCTGCAGGCTTGAAAGCAAATCCATATCATTACCACCTTACATATTCTTGGCTTTTCGCAAATTCCGTGAAATCAATAAGGGCTTATTTATCAGAAAACTGGTTGGATCTCCCTAGGGTTAACAGGAAGATGTCCTGACTGCGGGTTGCTTACCATCTCTGTACTCACGATCTCCCCATCACTTAATCGGATGACACGCTCACAGTAACGTGCAATTTCGGGTTCATGAGTCACGATTGCCACTGTCAGCCCGGTTTCTCGATGCAAACGCTGCAATAGTGTCATGATATCCATGCTGGTTTTGGTGTCCAGAGCACCAGTTGGCTCATCGGCCAGCAGCAGTCCGGGCCGGTTAACTAATGCGCGGGCGATTGCCACTCGCTGCTGCTGCCCCCCGGAAAGCTGCTGGGGGAGGTGGTGCTCGCGGCCTTCAAGCCCTACCAGGGCTAGCATTTCCCGGCCGCGAATTTCCCTTTCTTTGGCCTTAACCCCAGCGTAAACCAAGGGCAGAACGACGTTTTCCAGGGCACTGGCCCTCCCAAGCAGGTTGAAGCTCTGAAATACAAACCCGATCAGGGTGTTGCGGAAGTATGCCAACTGATCTTTGTTAAGTGCCATGACATCCTGGCCGGCAAAAATGTACTCCCCGCAGTCAGGTTTATCCAGACATCCTAACAGGTTCATAAGGGTCGATTTGCCCGATCCTGATGGGCCCATTATGGCGAACATTTCTCCTCTTTTCACTGATAATGCTACCGAGCGGAGGGCATGGACTGGTTCCCCGGCGCCATAATAGGTCTTACTTATGTTGCTTAATTCAATCAGCAGGTTATTCACGTTATATCCCTCCTAATTCAGGGGCCGGCGCGGCATTACCATAACCCCACCCCGCTGGATTGGCGGTCCTTGATTAACATTGGTTCTGCGATTATTTTCACCAGATGCGGAGGAACTGGTATCCAGATGATTTGATCCTATGACAACCCTTTCGCCTGGTTCTAGTCCATCCACTACCTTGTAAACCGAGCCGTTGTTCAGACCGAGTACCACATTCCTAATTTCCGGCTGTCCGTTTTGCAGAACCAGGACTATTCCTGCTTGGCCATCTTTGAGCTTGTCAGCAGAGATGGCGCCTGGTCTGGTCTGTGTTCCTGTTTTCGAGGCCTGTTTTGCCTGGCTGGCCTCCGGGTGGCTCCTGAGGTAGTTTTCAGCAAAGCTGACGGCCATCATGGGAATGGTCAGAATGTCGCTTTCCCTGGCAACAATGATCTTGGCAGACACCGACATGCCGGGGTAGAGCTTTCGTTCTGGATCAACACAGGAGATCAGCACCGGATAATACTGAACACTGCTTACTGTTTGTGCTTCCGGGGTTATGCGCAGGACTTTTCCCTGAAAAACCTCATCTGGGTAGGTATTACTGGTGAACTCAACTTCCTGTCCGATTCTCACCCGCCCTATATCAGCCTCGTTAACCAGGGCGTTCAACTGCAGGTCTTCACTCATAACGGTTAATAGGATACTGCTGCTGGCATTGATACCATTAATCTGGCCTACCTGACCGTTGACCGTACCAACGATCCCGTCAAAAGGAGCCACCAGGGTAGCATCATTCAGATTTGACCGGGCCTGTTCCACCTTGGCCTGATCATTTTCCAGCCTCGCCTGGGCCGTCTTTAACTCCAACTCACTCTTCCTAAAATTATTGCGGGCGGTATCCAATTCCGTTTCCGAGGATACCCCGGCCTCAAACAGCCTTTCCTGCTGTTTCAGGGTCTTTTCGTTGCTATCGCGGTTTATGATTGCGCTTTCCAGACTGATTTGATCCTGCAAAACCGTGTTTTCAGCCTGATCAAGGGCCAGCTTAAGGTTGGTGGGGTCCTGCTGGGCCAGTACCTGGCCCTGTTTAACCCGATCACCGGGTTGCACAGTAAGCATGGTGATGGTTCCATCATTTTTAAAGCCCAAATCCGACTGCATTACCGGTTTCAGGGTTCCAGTAGTTTCTATGTAATCGGTTATGGTAGCTCTGCTTACTGTTGCCGTAAAGAAATTCTCCTGTTTATTTTTTGTTTGCTGAAAGTAATAGAACCCGGCTCCTGCTGCCAGCACGATGATGAGCCCCAGTATTGCAAACACTTTCTTTTTCCTGCCTAACTGCACTAATCGATCGTTAAACAGAACTTCCTGTACCCGGGCAGAGTCGAGTTGATTATCTTTCGGTAACACTTCTGACATAAGGGTGCATCACTCCATATCAAAATTCGGCTGTAATCCTGCCATTTCCTTGCCAGCCTTACGAATTAACAAACTGCCAGGTGAACCAGCGATTGCCGCCGATGCCAACTAGCTGAGTTTCCGAATAGAGTCTACAGCCTCCTTATTCTGGTATTTTCCATGTCAAGATTAGCAGAGAAATATGAAACAAGTTTTAATAGAATGTGAACAATTCTTAACAATTTATCCAGCAGGATAGTATGCAGTAACATCAACCCAGTCTTCCGTTTTATGTTGCTATGTAAAGAAACCGTAGTTCCGCGAACGGTAACCAGACACTAGAGACGTTGATCTCCAATTTTCAGGATTTTCACTGGTTAGGAAATTGCATGCCCGGCAGAATACCAGGAAGACACCAGTCAAACGAACAGGGTGCTAACCTTTAGGTGGAGTCCGGAGGGACTCGCGGAAGGAGGTGAACCCTGATGGCAGTTAATGCAGAACCAACCGGCAGCGAACTCGTAATTCGTGTTGAAGATGGTGTGACCATCACCGGGGCTACCCGCTACAGGAACCTGACGTACCGGAATATCAAGGCCGGTGCCACCGACAACGACGTGAAAGCTGTAGCCGACCTGCTGGGCAATGCCCAGACCAAGCCTGTAGCCAGTATCCTTCGCAGCAGCACAGTAACTCTTACCGGAGAACCCGAGTAGACGTAACCCCGAATGGATTAAAATTAGAAAGGAGGATGCTATTTGGCAAGAGTACTTGAAATGCGCTTCAACAATCAGGCAGGCCGTTCGGTTACCGTGAGGGTGCCGGATGTTGTTGATCCCTACACCGGAGCCGAGGCCTCATTACTGATGGACAATATTCTTACCAGGAACGTTTTTACCAGCACCGGCGGCGAGCTAGTTGCCAAGGGCAGCGCCCGCATCGTGGTAACTGATATCTCTGACCTGGAGCTTAGCTAACTAACCCGGGGGCGTCGCGAGACGCCCCCATTGCTTGCTCAATATGAAACAAGCCCGTACGATCCGTGATCGAAACATAGCTTGAAATCACAAACTGCCCCCGGTCTTAGTATCCCGTAGCAAGACTGTAAAGGTTGCGAAAGAAAGAGAGGTGGTGAGTGGTGGAAGCACTGCTTCAGAGTATTGGCAATTACGGGTTCCCAATCATCGTTGCCGCCTACCTTTTGGTTCGTACTGAGGCCAAACTGGATCAATTGACCAAAAGCATCGCCGAACTCCGCGATGCTATCCTGATTTTTACCCGAGAAAAGTAACGCAGGATGGGGAGAAGGGCCGGCAATCGAATATTGCAGTCCAGTGACCGGGGGCAACCCCGGTCGCAATTACTTATCTACCAAGAAGGCAGCAGGATAATGAATAACAAGGGACCGGGCGAACCCGGTCCCAATAAGAAAAGAGTTTGGCAGGGTGACAGTTCCTGCATCTCCAACACCCGTATAGGGTGGGGCGGCGGCGGCCATTTCCGCCCTCAAAACTCTCTTCATCACTATTATGGTCTTTTAACGGAAAGTGATACTGGCAATTTCAACCTGGGAAAAAGATTCCCAGATTAATAGTATCAACCGGGATAACAACTTGCAGGTTATTTCTGCATGGCGGCTTTCCTCAGCTCCGGTGGCATTTTTTCGATCGCGTAACGCAGGGCTGTCCGGGGCATCACCCGCTTGTGCGTTATTACAAAATCGAACACTTCCTGCTGATGATTGCGGCTGGCCTCTTTTAACATCCAGCCATACCCTTTCTGTACCAGATCGTCCCTATCCAATAGCAGGATACCAGCAATATCAAAGATGTCGGTCAAGAACTTCCCCTGTTTAGCCAAAATTATCAGGGATACCGCGGAAGCCCGCCGCATCCAGCGATTTTCCGACTTTGCCCATATTTTGAGATTCGACAAGTATTCAGGATACATTTCTATAAACGCTCCAACCGTATGGTTGCACAGGGTATCGCATGAGGCCCAATTACTGACATACCGGTCAATCCACTTTTCGAAAATCGCAAAATCACCGGGTTGGTAACGGTTGTGTACATAATATGACCAGTTGCAGGCAATAAATGATTCTTCCAGGTAGCCGGATTGCCAGAGCTCCTCACAAAGATCAAAAATAGTCGTCTTATCCTGACCTTCAATAAGTTTGAAATACTGTTTTCCTAACCTGGTCACCAGAGAGGTTTTTATCCCATATGTTTTGGTTTCTTCTTTAAAAAACCGCTTTCCGCTGGCCCGTATTTCCTCGTCGGCGTTGCGTTGGAGTTCTTCACGGATGGCTGCAATTACATTACTCATTCACTCAACCTCAGCTATGAAAACCACGTAGTTTTTACCGTATTTTTTGGCACATTTGGGGCAGGTGGTATACCACATATACAGTTTGCGGACTGTGAACCCCTTGTCTTTCACAATGCCTTCAAAGTCCTGACCCCAGACGGCGGTATGTTTGAAATCACCTTCATAGACCTTACTCAGATATTTCCCCCGGAGGGTAACGTTTTCAGCACCGCTGACCTCCTTATCTACGGCCAGGTAGATATCCATATTCCATTTTGAGGTATGATCAGACAAACAAAGTGAGTCCGGACATTCTGCCCCGGCTTTCTCCAGCTTACCCATCATTCTTGTGATAACACGGCCGAAATTCACGGGAACATAAAAAAGAGTAAAAACCTTATCCTTAATGAATCTCTTCTTCTCCCAGGTAAAAACCTGATTGTCCCATGGTATCGGATTAAACCTTGGACAACACTCCTGATTTTGAGTGGTCATGGCATCACCTCCCATTTATGTGATGCATGGGGTTCTAACCCCATGCATCAGTCAGTAATTAAGAGTATTCCTGTTCGATTGGGAAAATCCTGCACTTCTCAGCCATTAATGTTAGAGAAAGGATGCCTTTGCCAATTGTTTAAAGCATACCCACGAAACGAACAGTCTGGGTGAAAACATAACAGATCAGGAATGCAGTAACAGTTGGAATTATAAAAGCCATCGCCGTCCATTTTTTGCTTCCTGACTCCTTGTATGCTGTAAGGAGAGTGGTGGCGCATGGCCAGTGAAGGAGGGTAAAGAGCATCATGTTTACTGCCGTCAGCCAGGTCCATCCGTTGTGAATTAAAACTTTTCCCAGTTCCTCCAGGCTTGAAAAATCAATCATCTGCCCGGTTGACAAGTACATCATGAGCAGTATCGGAATCACAATCTCATTGGCCGGTAGTCCAAGAATAAAGGCCAGCAGGATAAAACCATCCAGCCCTATAGCATGACCGAGAGGCTGCAGCCAGGCGGCTGCATGAGCGATAATGCTGAGATCACCTGCGTAGAGGTTGGCGAGTATCCAGGTCAGCGCTCCCGCGGGAGCAGCCATAATTACCGCACGTCGCAGAACGAAGATCGTCCGGTCAATCATGGAACGGTAAATGACGGGTCCGACCTGGGGAATACGATACGGGGGAAGTTCCAGGACCATCGATGAGGGTTCACCCTTCAGCAATGTACGGGAGAGCAGCCATGAGGTCCCGAAAGTGATGATAAATCCAAGTATAACCATAGCAGTGACTACTCCGGCAGCAATTACGGTCGGAAAAGCGAATGGCAATACCCCGGCGATAAAGATGGTGCCAACGGCAATAAGTATAGGAAATCGTCCGTTACAGGGGACAAAGTTGTTGGTTAGGATCGCCATCAGACGTTCTCGGGGAGAGTCAATTATCCGGCAGGAAACAACCCCGGCGGCATTACATCCGAATCCCATGCACATGGTTAAGGCCTGTTTACCGCAAGCTCCACATTTTTTAAAGATGTTGTCCAGGTTGAAGGCCACCCGGGGCAGATAGCCAAGATCCTCGAGCAGGGTAAACAGGGGGAAGAATATCGCCATGGGGGGGAGCATTACTGATACCACACATGCCAACCCCTTAAAAAGTCCCAGAACCAACACTCCATGCAGCCAATCCGGAGAACCGACCAGGCCAAAGAACCAGGCTAGTTGTTCCTCAAGTTTACTGAATAACGCAGCCAGCAAATCAGAAGGATAGTTGGCGCCGGTTATTGTCAGCCAGAAGATCATTCCCAGCAGGGCGATCATTATGGGATAACCAAACAGGCGAGAGGTGAGAATATCGTCCAGTTTCCGATCCCAGATAGAATTGTTCGTGCCTTTCGTAACAACTTTATGGGCAATTTCCTCTGCATTAGCGTACAGGTCGGCAACAATTCGATCCGCAATCTGGGTTCCAGAGTTTTGGCGAATATCTTCCGCTTTTCTGGATACCTCATCTAACCAGGGATGGGTATGAGCGAAGCTCATGCTGTTTCCCTCCAACCGGAGACAAGATCCAGATAATCACTGATGCTGGCCAGGATGGATGGATTACCATCAAGCAGCCTCAGAGCAAGCCATCGTTTATTAAGAGCAGGTTCAGCAATGAAGCTTAAGATAGCACATAATTCTTGAACGGCTCTTTCAACCTCGGGTGAATAGGTGACCTGTTTTGGAGTTGCGGGAGCGGATTGGGTGGCGACTTTCCAGAGAGCCTCCTTCAGCTCCTGAATTCCTTCGCCAATACGGGCGGCGGTTGCGACTACCGGAACCTGGAGCTCTGCCTCTAGTGCTGCTAAATCTATAGAAATCTTCTTTTTCCGGGCTTCATCCATTAAATTTACACAAACCACAATGTTGGGGGTGATTTCCATCACCTGTAGTGCCAGGTTGAGATTCCTTTCCAGACAGGTGGCATCCAATACCACAAGGGTGGCGTCAGGATGCCCGAAACAAATAAAGTCGCGGGCAATCTGCTCTTCAATGGTGTGAGAGAGCAGTGAATAGGTACCCGGAAGATCTACCAGCACAAAAGATGCATTGCGGTGGGAGAAGACACCTTGGGCATTATCCACTGTCTTCCCCGGCCAATTCCCGGTATGCTGCCTGAGACCGGTCAGAACGTTAAAAACCGTACTTTTTCCCACGTTGGGGTTGCCAGCCAAAGCAACTACCAACTGCTCAGGCTTAACCCGAATGCCGAAATATTCACGAAAAACCTGCTTGTTGATCCCCTCAATCATCTTGCTGCCTCCCGCACATAATTGAATGGAAAAACCTTTATATTCTTCAGGTCCTCTGTACGTAGAGCGATTATACAGCCACGGACCTGGAATGCAATTGGATCACCAGAGGGGCTTTTACGTACACAGCGAACCTGAGTACCGGGCACCATGCCCAGGTCCAGGATTCGTCTCCGCAACAGGCCGCCAAGTTCCAGTGATACAATGCGGGCGGCAGACCCTATTGACAAATCGGCAAGTGACAGACTGACAGGCGATGTTTCCATAGCTCCTTCATCCTTTCGTAAATAGCTGATCCGAATTTGGAATGGCTCATAGACTTAGGATCAACTAACTTTAAAGATAAAAAATTTTGTTAGCTAAAGGCTAACAATTTGGGTTGTTGCTGATATATTCTATGAATCCGTAGTGAATGTGTTACTGACAGCGATGGAGATGCTGGTTGACGCAGAGGGTAGAGTATAGAGAACAGTTCTTGTTCAGCATCGAATGGACCAGTGATATGCCAGCAGGCGGAAAAATGATGTGACATGATATTATTCGGTAATCGCAGGGAATATGCATCATGGACGCTCAGGGTAATAGTTGCTGATTATCCTCAATACTTCTGTTTCCCGGGTATAACGCCCCGGACACCTCCGCGGGGATTCTCCATGTCTCCGGTGTAGCGGGGAATAAGATGAATATGCAGGTGCATGATAGTCTGTCCCGCAGCCGGGCTGCAGTTGACGCCGATGTTATAACCATCCGGCTTGAATCTATCTTCGAGCAGCCGTTTGGCCTCTTCAAGCAGTGCGTTGATGGCCTTTCTCTCTTCCCTGGTGCTGGCGAAGAAATCGCTTACATGACGGCGGGTGATTACCAGCATATGCCCGGGATTGACCGGGTATTTGTCAAATCTGACCCAGGCCAACTCATTTTCCAGAACCACTTCTTCTGGGTGGCAGAAGGGGCATATCAAGGTGTGTATGGCAGACAATGTACGGTCCTCCAGTAAACCTTTATAGATACATCTCCAGGTTCTTATAATAATTCGGTATCGCGCTTCGATTTTGCAACGAAAACCAGGGCCTAACCTGGAAGGAAAATGGAACTTATAGCCATCATAATGCAACCTCGTCAACTTATCAATCAACATGAGGCTGATAAGATTCGTCTACCAGTAAATTCAGGGATGTAAGGATACATCTTGGTCGAGATTGGAGTATCAGTGCGGAGGATGGAGAAGCGTGCCCATATATTGGGAAAGGACAGGTAAGAATCTAAAGAGTAGAGCTTGATGGAGCATAACATGCCAAACCTGATGCTGTTAGGATTACCGGAAACCAGCGCACATTAATAAAGCGGGATGCCCTCCCCATAAGAGGTTCGAAGTCATCCCGCTGCAAGTGGCTGTTAATTTCGCTTTCCTCTAAGGTAGTTTACGGTTCGATTCATATTGGTATTGTGTGAACCCTTCACGAGGACGATTGCGCCAGGATTGATAACCGTTCGGATCCGGCGGTGCAGCTCTTTGCGATCACGGGCATGGTAGGATCTTCCGGCCGGGAAGCCGTAGCTTACGGCAGCGTTCCTGATCTGCCGGGCAGGTTTGCCGTAGGTGAAAAGGTAGTCTATGTCTCTGGCTGAAACATAGCGCCCAACTTCGTGATGTCCTTTTTTTGAATACCGGCCCAGTTCTGACATGCTGCCCAGGACCAGGACCTTGGGATGCCCCTGGAGGTTTGATAGCACATCAATGGCTGCTTTTACGGAGTGGGGGTTAGCATTAAAAGTATCATCAATGATCCTGACGTTATTTTTGTTCCGGTAAACGACCATGCGGCGTGAGGGCTTGCGATAGTGTTTAAGCCCGGTCTTCATCTGTTCGACCGTAAAACCAAGGCGGTCGGAAACAGCAATTGCGAACAAGGCGTTATAGATATTGTGTATGCCGTAAATTGGGATGAAAAAGTTATGTTCGGTCCCCTTTACCCTGGCGTCAAATGACATGCCCCCTGCCACCCAGCGGATATTACTGGCGGTGTAGTTTCCAACACCCTTTAATCCAACTGTTTTAATAATCCCGCGGAACGGTTTCAAGTGGAGCCGGTGCGAATTTGGGTCATCGGCATTCAGAAAGAGGGTGCCGGTCCTTTTCATATTCTGAGCCAGTTGGGATTTAGCTCGAATCAGTCTGTTCAGACTACCGCCAAAGTTTCCGATGTGTGCTGAGCCAACCATGGTTATGACAGCCATATTAGGCTGGATAATATTGCACTGGTGGCGGAGGTGCCCCCTCCCTGACATGCCGAACTCCAGAACGGCTGCCCGGTGGTAAGGACGGATGCTCCGAGCGTGTTTTCGCATAGATTTGCGGTTGTTCCGGTTGTACTTGGATTTGTAAACATTCCACCGCGTTCGTAATATGGAGGCGATCATCTCTTTGGTAGTTGTCTTGCCTGAGCTTCCGGCTACGGCAATAACCGGTTTTTTTAATACCAGTCGGCTCAAGAATACTCCTCCCACTTTTTGAATTCAAGATAATATATGCATAAAGAAGCGGCGGTGCTTCAATTATTACCAATTAGTGTGCAGGAGAGAGCTGCAAACTTGTTAAAGCTGTTATAGAAAAATATCATGTTATCGGAAGGTGTCAGGAAGAAAGGATGCTTGCCGCCAAGAAATGCAATTAAAAAAATCCCCCGGAGTTAATCTTCCGAGGGATTTGGCATTTCGGAGTGTAACAGTTGTTTATATATTGATCAGGCTATTGTACTCTTATTTGCTCGCGCGCTTGGTCACTTCCTCCTCACGGAGAATTCGCCGTAATGCTTTTCCAACTGCACTTCTGGGTACGGAATCCCTGAATTCAACTTCACGAGGGATCTTATAGGCGGTAAGTCTCTCGCGGCACCAGGAAAGTATCTCGCTGGCATCACAGGTTTCTCCGGGTTTTAACACCACGAACGCCTTCAGTGATTCACCGCGGTAGTCGTCGGGAATGCCTACGCAGATAACATCGAACACCTTGGGGTGAGAGAAGATTACCGCATCAACTTCGGACGGGAAGACGTTGAAACCACCTGAGATAATCATGTCCTTGGAACGGTCAACGATAAAGAAATGCCAGTCCTCGTCACGATAGGCAAGGTCACCGGTATAGAGCCAGCCATCTTTAAGCTGGTTGGCGGTTTCTTCAGGGTTGTTCCAGTAACCGGCCATGATCATCGGGCCCTTCGTAACAATTTCCCCAACCTTATAGGGTTCCCAGTGAACATCTTCCCCGGTTTCGGGGTCTACCAGCCGGACTACGGTACTGGGATATGGGACACCGATGCTGCCTACCTTTTTCTTGCCCAGGCAGGGCTGGGAGATATTCTGAGCTACGGTTTCGCTCATACCACAACCCTCTTGATAGAAAATGTCCATATCAAGCAGTTTGTCGATAAGGTCCTGCGGGCAAGGAGCCCCCCCGCAACCAACGAATACGAACTTTTTGCCAAGATCCATCTGTTTCGCCCGGGGATGGCTCACAATGGCATTAAGCATAGTAGGTACTGCGGCAAAATAACTGATATCTTCAAACTTTTCTATGGTGTCCATTACTTCCTCGATCTCGAAGCGGGGTAGTATTATCTGGGTAGCCGCATTCTTGATCGACCAGCACATCTGGCAGACTTCACCGTAGATGTGGTAATAGGGCAGTACACAGAATGATTTACGCCGCTCCACAGGGATTGGATTTATAACCGATGATCCCCAGTACATGTTCTCGTAAATGCCAGCCACGATATTGGAATGGGTCAGGGTCGCACCCTTGGGCGCACCGGTGGTGCCGCCCGTGAACTGGATTACGCACGGATCTTCGGGCTTAATGGTTGGACGCGGGCGGCTATGGCTTGGGGTGGCTTCCAGAAGCTGTCCAAAGTGGTGCCAGCCTTTATCCTTAATACCTAAGCTTTCAGCGGTAGCCTGTCCTTGGCCGGGGATGTAATCGCCCATGCGGGTTATTATCATATGTGGAATGCTTACCCGTTTGGTCAAAGCTTCCATGTTGCCAATCACACCGTCAAAAGTGATCATAGCCTTCAACTGGGTAGTCTTGGACATGAACTCCAGTTCTTCCACCGTATACATGGGGTTCATGTTTACGACAATACCGCCCATAGTTAGTATGGACCAGAAGGATATTACAAACTGCGGGCAGTTGGGTAGCAGGAGACCAATGCGATCACCTTGCTTGATGCCCAATCCCAGCATGGCATTGGCGAATCGATTGACGGTCCGGAACAGCTCCCAGAAGGTGCAGGTCCAGCCGTAAAACCACATGGCATCTTTGTCAGGCCAACTGCTGGCAGTGTTCCTTAAGACATCACCGGCGGGAAAGGTAGGAATGCGGGCTATGTAGGGTACCTCAGGATCATACTCTTTGAGCCATGGCCTTTCTCTTAATAGCCTGTCATTGTCATATTCCAGTGTCATCACAAGACCTCCATTCTCTGCTGTGTCCAAAATAAAAATGCTGTGCTGCCTTATGGCACTTGTAAGTTTTACCGGTACAAGAGATTGGAGTGAATCTTGGTGCGAACTGAACTTTAAATAATGCTTTCATGCGATGCTGCGTTTTGGAGAAGAAAACAACGATAGATGGTGCACGTTCAGCTTGTGACATCTGCCTCACTTGACCACTTATAAATGCTGCTCCTACCCCCCTTTTCTGATTGAGATTGGTCCGGAGGTATGGCAGAACAATACTAATTAGGTATTGCAGACGCCTTAAGATGTAACAAGCCTTCTAATCGTAAATTCGCCATCGTAATTTTAAAACCTGCAAATCTTCTTATAAAAATATTAATATTTAAACAAATTAATCTATTGCCATAATGGAGAATACGCTGAGCATTTAAATTATTTGGCCAAGATGCCGCAAGGCGAAAGAGAATTATGTAAACTAAATTGAGGGGAAAGATGAACAAATGAAAGGACTGAAAAGAATAAATCCCAAAAAAAATGTTACCTGGAGAGGCAGATTAATACGGAGACAGGTTCGCCGGTTCCCCTGTCTCCGTATCCTAATCTGTTTAATAATGTCTTGGTGTGATTGAGTTATGGCTGGGTGATAAACTCTTCGATCAACTGATTTACCTGGTCTGGTTTCTCGTGCTGGATCCAGTGAGTACAATCAAATTTCACCAGGCGAGCCTGGTCGCAGTATTCTAAACTCTGATCTGCCTGCTCCGGGATAATGGCGACATCATCCAGACCCCACAAAATCAGCAGGGGCATGGTGATGCGGAAACTCGCCGGAGGCTCATTCCGGCACTGCAGGGTGGCCCGGTACCAGTTAACCATAGAGGAAAAAGCTCCCGGTTGAGCAAAGGCCTTGCGGTATTCCTCAAGTTCCTCGGGCTTAAAGGTACCCGGCTGGCTGGTTTCGGCCAGGACTTTAACCGGCCATTCAAAATTGTTGGCTGAACCAAGCTTTTCCGGCGCATTGGGGAGTTGGAAGAAGAAGATGTACCAGCTTCGCTGCATCTGTTTGGGATTGGTTAACATATTGCGGTTCATTATCTTGGGATGAGGGACATTCATTATCACCAGGCGCTTGATCCGCTCCGGGTATTTAAGGGCTGTCCACCACGATACAGATGCGCCCCAATCATGACCTACTAAATAGATCTGCTCCCTGCCGTAAAAATCAACCAGACCTATGACGTCCTTGGCGAGCTCATCGGTTTTATAAGCGGCTATCCCTTCCGGCTTGTCACTCAAGTTATATCCACGCTGATCTGGGACCACCACCAGATAACCTCTATCCGCGAAATAACCGATCTGCTTGCGCCAGGCATACCAGAATTCGGGGAAGCCATGCAGGAATATGATCATAGGCCCATCAGCCGGGCCAGCCTCCATAACATGGAGCTTGATGCCGTTAGTTTCAATAAACCTCTCGCGTAACTCCGCCATAATAATCCTCCATTCAAAAGTATGGTTTTCGAATGTTATTTGGTTCCGGACATCAGTTCCCGGAAGCCTACCCGGTCATTGGCGTAAAGTACAGCTCTTTCTACAGCTTTTTCCCGCAACTCGTGTACTTTAATATAGTCTGGATTATTAGCCATTTCTAAGAACTTGGCCCGGGACGGGTATTGCACTAGCATCATCAGATCCCAGGTTTCGGTGCCATTAAGAAGCTCATCGGGCTTGCCAAGGAATATCATCTTGCCCCCAACTTCCTCAACGTATTTGTTAGATTCCTGCATATACTGGAGATAGGTTTCAAAGCCGCCATCCGGCTTGAACTTCAAAAGGTTTAACATTACTACCGGCCCATCCTTGGGATTATGTTTCAGTGCTTTGAATTGATCAGCGTTGCTTTGAATCATATAGATAACCTCCTTTTTCTAATGTAGGCATTTTCATGTTATCACAAGTGTAAATCACCAGCAATTTAGTATGAAGATAGCTGTGCTTAGTTCCAGTCTTGCACTATTCATGTTAAAAAAAGCGGACTTAAAAAAAAGCCCGCTTGTTCCTTAATATATTCTATTTATGATGCCGCTGAGGTGGCTCTCATCTAAAGCAAACTCTGGGCGTTACCAGCCTGGTTCCTGGCGTTGGAGTTGCCGATCAGCGGTTGACCGTTGATGGCTTGCGGGTTGCTCTGCAGCTGACTTTCTGCAAAAGCAATCATCTTGCGAACCATGTTTCCTCCAACTGCTCCACAATCCCGGGATGATACATGACCCCAGTAATCGCCCTGGATCTCCTGGCCAACCCCAAGCTCTGATGCGATTTCATACTTAAAATTGTATAGAGCCTGTGCTGCCTGTGGAACAAGCACCCGGTTTCGCTTCTGGCCTCGACCCATTCAATAATCACCTCCTTTTTTTATTGTGATAATAGTATGTCTCCTCTAAAGAATTGCATACTGACACTAATTATCCCGGGACCAAGTTTATGTTTGGTTATGTAAAAATTGTTTTTTTAAAAATTCAAATATTATGGTTGCAAAAATGGTGTTTCGTTATATACACGGGGTTATAAATTGTTTGTCCTATCACAGCAGTGAAAAAGGATCGATTGCATCAGTAGCGAATTCCGACAAGTAATATGGAGACCTATCACGGATGTGAAGCTTTAATAAAATGAGTCTTATTTGAGGTGTGGTAATGGAAAACCGAATTATGGATGTTCCGGCCGTTAAGACTGCGGAGAAAAGACAGGGAACACTTATGAGCCTGGAAAACGTTAGCCGCAATTATGTCATGGGGGAGGTTACGGTTGAAGCACTCCGGGATGCTTCCCTGGAAATCAGGACCGGAGAAATCCTCGCCATTCTCGGACCCAGCGGTTCAGGAAAGAGTACCTTGCTTAACATCGTGGGAGGTATGGATCGCCCTTCGGCTGGCCGGCTCATTTATGATGGAGAGGACCTGACCCAGGCATCTGATGACAGGTTGGGACGTTTCCGCCGCCATGAGGTAGGGTTTGTTTTTCAGTTCTACAATCTGATACCGGACTTGACGGCATGGGAGAACGTAGAGATTGCAGCCGGATTGGTAAAATCTCCGTCATCTGTGGCCAGGGTTTTGAACGAAGTGGGGCTGGCGGACCGGGCTGATCACTTCCCGTCCCAGTTAAGTGGAGGAGAACAGCAGCGGGTTTCCATTGCCCGAGCTATGGTAAAAAACCCCCGTTTGCTGCTGTGTGATGAGCCAACCGGTGCTCTGGACCACCAGACGGGGAGCATGGTACTTTCTCTCCTGGCTAATGTCAGCCGCAGCCTGGGGAGTACGGTAGTTATTGTCACTCACAACACGGTAATTGGTGATATGGCGGACCGGGTGATCCGCATGCGCAGCGGGACTATTGCCGAAATCATAACCAACCAGAACCCGCTGCCCCCGGAAAGGATAAGCTGGTAATGAATGTTCTCAGCCGCCGGCTATGGCGTGCTTTTCGTAAGAGCCGACTGCAGTTTCTGGCGGTAGCTCTGGTGGTTATGATCGGAGTATCGATCTTCATATCCATGAATACCGCCTATTATAACCTGGATCACTCACGGGATGTTTTTTACCGGGAGAACGATTTTGCGGATTACTATTTCCATGTGGTCCGCGCTCCGTATCAGGTTATAAAACGGCTCCAGGCATTGCCCGGTGTACATATGGTTACCGGCCGGGTTCAGATGGATATCCCGATTATGCGGGAAAACGGTGCTCGTGGTACGGCTCGCTTGACCGGCTACCATCTGCCTCTGGATAGGGAAGTTAATCGCATTCAGCTCTTGTCAGGGAGGATGTTTGATAAGGACCCGAGCGGAGGTCGGATTGAGGTCCTGACTGACCCTCAATTTGCGGCGGCTAATAACCTTAACACCGGCGACAATCTGATTGTGGCAGCCCAGGGACGGGAGGTCACCCTTACCATAACCGGCACCGGGGGTGGACCGGAGTTTATTTATCCGATGAAGGATGCGGCGAGCCTGATGCCGGAGCCGGAGAACTTTGGAATAATTATGGCTCCCTTGAACCAGGTCCAGCAGGTATTGGGCTTCTCCGGTCAGGTAAACCAGGTTCTGATCAAGGTAACTCCCGGATATGACGAAGAAAAGGTGGCCGAGGATGTTGAAAGGATCCTCGAGCCTTACGGTAATCTGGCCAGTTATCCTCGCAAAGACCAGCTCAGCCATGCCATGCTGGATACCGAACTTGAGGGATTGAGAAAAAGCGCGAGCAGTTTACCCGCGATTTTCCTGGTGCTGGCGGCGATAATTCAATACGTGATGCTGGGCAGGATGATAAAGACCCAGCGACAGCAGATCGGAATTCTTAAGGCCCTGGGATTTGACCGGATTCGAATTGTAATGCATTACGCGGCGTATTCCATGATGATTACTGTCATAGGGGCAATCCTGGGAGTAATCCTCGGGATTATGCTGTCCTCAGTGTTTTCCAAGACCTACGCCATGTTTTTTAACCTGCCCCAGGAGATTGGCGGGTACAATATCAATGTTATTGTCTCCGGATTGGTCTTTAGTTTGGTGGCGGGAGCGGCTGCGGGGCTGGGGGCTTCGCGAGGAATACTCTCCTTAAACCCGGCTGAGTCCATGCGTTCCGAGCCTCCACGGGTATCCGGACGGATCTGGCTGGAGCGGTGGACGTGGCTGTGGAGGAAACTTGACAACTACTGGCGCATGAGTGTCCGTACCGTTTGGCGCAATGGCTGGCGGTCGTTCTTTACCATGGTCGGGGTAATGTTTGCGGCCGGGATGCTCATAATCGCCTTCTTTGCAGACGATTCCATGGACTATATGTTAACCCAGCACTTTGCTTTCGAAAAGAGTTATGATTATATGATTCGTTTTACCGAACCCATCAAGGATTATGAGATCCTGAGCATTTCACGTCTGGATGGAGTCCTTAAAGCCGAGCCTTTATTGGAAGTGCCGGTGCGGGTTAGCTTTGCCGGGCGGGAAGAGGACGATCTCCTGCTGGGAATGAGACCTGATGCCACCCTGAAAACAGTCTTCAATGAGGATGGCAATCGTCTGGTTATTCCCCAGGATGGGGTCGTAATGAACGATATAACCGCTAAAAAACTGGGGGTCACGGTGGGAGACCGGGTAATGATTGAGACGCGCATGCAGAGTGGAGCATCCCGCGAGGCATCGCTCAAAGTCCTGGGAATAAATCACCAGATGATTGGCGCCGGATCTTACGTTTCGCTTAACCAGGCCAATCAGGTGCTGGGAGAAAACCGGGTGGTTACTGCGGTGATGCTTAAGGTCGACCCGGGAAAGGCCGCGAGCATCGAAAAGGAATTGAACCGAATGACCGGGGTGAGCTCTTTTCAGAGCCGCCAGCGGGAATTGGCAGGATTTGAAAAACAGATGGGGTACATGATTTACTTTGTGGTGATAATGGTCTCATTCGCTGCTATTCTGGGATTTGCTATTGTTTACAACTCATCGGTGATTGGTTTCAGCGAGCGCCAGCGCGAATTGGCCTTGCTTAAAGTGATGGGATTCAGTGACCGTGAAGTCGGAGGACTTCTTTTGCGAGAGACCCTGTTGCAGTCAATTCCGGGGGTCTTGCTGGGGCTGCCCCTCGGGCGCATGATGAGCCAGTGGTATGTAGCAGCAATAAGTACCGAGTCCTTTTCTTTCCCGGTGGTGGTGTATCCCCGGACCTATATTGTTTCAGGGATTATCGGGGTGCTTTTTGTGCTGGTTGCGCACTGGTTTGCATCCCGGGGGATTAAGCATATTGAGCCAACCGAACTACTGAAGAACAACGATTAGCATGGGGAGGGTTTCGAATGGAGCGGGGCAGGAGAAATATAATTATCGGTGCTGGTATGGCAGTGGTTTTGATCCTGGCAATCTGGGCAATTGCCAACCGGGGAAACGATGTGGAAACGGTTAAGGTGCGGGTAGGTGATATAACCCAGACGGTAGAAGATATCGGCTATGTCCGGGCAACAAGAGAATCAGGCCTTTATGCCTCCCAAACTGCCTCAGTAGCCAGTTTGAACCTGGAAGTCGGCCAGCCGGTGAAGGCGGGACAGGTGGTGGCCGTACTGGAGAACCTGGATTTAAAGGTGCAGATGAGCGATATCGATTCACGTCTTACCCAGGCTGAAGCCACCTCCCGTGCGACAACTTCAAGTTTACAATTAGCGGAAATGGGCCTGAAAAACGCCCGGGACAGCCTGGAACGGACCAGGGTGCTCTATGAATCCGGAGCTGTCTCGCGTACAGATTACGAAAAAGCTCAACTTGAGGTGGAAAGTGCCAGGGCTGCGGTGGAAGAACAAAAGTCACAGCTAGAGGCGGTATCCGCCCAGATCCAGGGGTTAAAGGAGACCCGAATGCATTTGACCGCACGGGAGGGTGAACTTGTACTGAAGAGTCCAGCGGATGGAGTGATCCTAAGCCTTCCGGTGAAAATCGGACAGGTGGTTGCTCCTGGAACCCTGGTTGCCACAGTGGGGAGCGGCACCGGGCTGGAGGTCAAGGCAGACATCCTGGGTGATGATCTCACTCATGTGGTCGTCGGGCAAAAGGTGCTGGTGACCGCTCCCGGGTTGAACCAGGATTATCTGGAGGGAAAGGTCTCGCAGATCTATCCGCAGGCCGAAGAGAAACAATCCGCTCTGGGCATTGTTCAGCAGCGGGTGCCGGTTATCATCACCCTCGAAGAGACCGCAAACCTCAAACCCGGTTACGAGGTGGATGTTGCCATTCAAACCCTGACCCACAAGGAGGTTTTGCTAGTACCCCGGGAAATGGTCAAGACCACACCTGAAGGGCAGCAGACGGTAAAGCTGGTGGTCGGCGGAAAAATTAAGGAGATTCCGGTCAAAACCGGCATTACTGACGGTACGCACATAGAAATAACCGAGGGCTTGACTGCCGGGGCGGAACTGACGTATTAGCTTAAAGACAGCGAAAGAACGATTTGCTGAACCCCGGTCAAAGCATACCGGGGTTTGACTGGTTTAATGGGTCTATAGTTGCTGATAGATTTGTTTTTCCCAGTGTAAGGATAATAATATAATCAGACACCATTGAATGAGGATAATTATGAAACGAAGGAAGCAGGTAATTGTAATCGGAGGAGGAGCCGCAGGTATGGTGGCCGCTATTGCCGCCCGGAGGCTGGGTGCTGAGGTCATGATACTGGAGCGCAATCCGCGGGTGGGCAAAAAAATACTGGCTACCGGTAATGGGCGCTGCAATTTCACGAACCTGAACGCCGGTATTGATTTTTATCATGGAGGCAACCCGAAGTTTGTCCACAGTGCCCTGGCCAATTTTACGGCAGCTGACACCATCGATTTTTTCGAGAAACTGGGAATTGCTCATAAAGTTGAGGAGTCCGGCAGAGTCTACCCCATGTCTGACCAGGCCTCGAGCATCCTGGATGTTCTCCGGTATGAGTTGAATGAGTTAGGTGTTACCATCATTTGTGATGCCTTTGTTAAAGATATAACCAGTGTTGGTCGCAAATTTCGAATTGAAGTGGCCGATGGACAGGTATACCAGGGGGATAGGGTAATCATGGCCACTGGCGGCAAGGCAATGCCGGCCAGTGGTTCTGATGGCAACGGCTATGAACTGGCTTCCAGGCTGGGTCATAAAATTGTTGACATCTTTCCGGCTCTGGTCCAGTTAATGCTGGAGGGTTCGTTTTTTAAGAGTATTGAGGGAGTGAAGTTTGTCGGTACTGCTGAGATCCTGCACCGCAATAAGACGGTCGCCACTGACAGAGGGGACATTCTCTTCGCAAATTATGGAGTTTCAGGCCCGCCCATTCTACAGATTAGCAGGATTGCCGGAGACCTTATAAACCGGGGGAAAGAAGCACAATTAAGAATAACTATAGTGGATACGATGTCCAGGGATGAGTTAGGAAACCATCTTAATCAACGCTTTCAAAACAGCCCCGGGAAACCGATTGATTTTAGTCTGGTCGGTCTTATTAATAAGAGGTTGATACCGGTACTGCTCAGAGAAGCGGGTATAGATGATATAAGGCGTCCCGCTGCCAGTCTGTCAGCCCGCGAAAAACAGGGAATTGCAGATATTCTAACTGACTGGAGATTTAAGATTCGCGGCACCAGGGGCTGGTCAAGCGCACAGGTAACCGCAGGCGGGGTTGATACTGCTGAAGTAGACCCGAACACCATGGAATCCAAGCTGGTACAAGGTCTGTTTTTTGCAGGTGAGCTTTTAGATATTGATGGGCAATGCGGAGGGTTTAACCTGCAGTGGGCTTGGTCTTCAGGGTATATAGCCGGGCAGAATGCGGCTTTATGAGTGCGAACAGTAACAGGAGGACTTAATGATAAGACTTTCGGATATCAAAATAAGGATCGACCGAGCTGCGGATTCTGCGGCTGAGATGCAGGCTTTGCACGATATCGTTGTCTCCAGGCTCAGGTTAAGGGAGAAGGAACTGCTAGGGTTTACTATATTTAAGAAGTCGATTGATGCAAGAAAGAAAGACGAGATTGCCTATGTCTATACTGTGGATGTTGAGGTCCGTAACGAGGAACGGATCCTCAAACAACAGCTTTCGAAAACGATAACTCCCACTCCAGATCTCTCTTATCAGGGAGTGGAACCAGGTACGGAGAGGATGAGTAACAGACCGGTGGTGGTTGGGATGGGTCCCGCCGGTCTCTTTGCCGGGCTGCTGCTGTCAAAGAACGGTTATCAGCCCATCATCCTCGAGCGGGGGGAAGATGTCGAGGCGAGGACCGCCAAGATTAACCGGTTCTGGAAAGATGGTTCGCTGGACACGGAAAGCAATGTACAGTTTGGCGAAGGCGGAGCCGGAACGTTTTCTGACGGGAAGCTCACTACTCTCATAAATGACCGCCGGTGCCGCATGGTACTAGAGCAGTTTGTCAAAGCCGGAGCACCAGCGGAGATATTGTATAAGAGTAAACCGCATGTAGGAACTGACAAACTAAAGGCAATGGTGATGAATATCCGCAAGGAGATCATTACCGCCGGGGGAGAGGTAAGGTTTAAGGCCAAGGTAACAGATTTTATCATCAAGGACGGAAACATAGACAGCCTGATTATTAATGACAGCGAGCGGCTATCCTGCCAGGTGGTTCTATTGGCAATCGGCCACAGCGCCAGGGATACCTATGATTTGCTGTACCGGCGGGGTATCCGCATGAGCCAAAAGTCCTTCTCCATCGGGGTTAGAATTGAGCACCCTCAGGAAGTAATCAACCAGGCTCAATGGGGTGATGTGGCGAGACATGCTGGATTGGAGGCCGCCGATTATAAGCTGGCTTACCATTCTAAGAACGGACGGTCTGCTTATACCTTCTGCATGTGCCCAGGAGGATATGTGGTCGCTGCCGCTTCTGAAGAGATGGGTGTGGTCACCAATGGCATGAGTGAATACCGAAGGGATGGCAATAACGCCAATGCAGCCCTGCTGGTGGGAGTTACACCGGCTGATTTTGCCAGTGAACATCCCCTGGCCGGTGTAGAGTTCCAGCGCAGGTGGGAAGGATTGGCCTATAAACTGGGAGGCGGGAATTACAGGGCCCCGGCCCAATTAACCGGAGACTTTCTGGCTGACCGGCTGAGCACCTCCTGGGGAAGCGTGAAACCCTCCTACCAGCCCGGGGTTACATTTGCCCGGCTCAAGGATTGTTTGCCCCATTACGCTGTAGAGACGATGAAAGAGGCTATCGTACATTTCGATCTCAAAATCAAGGGTTTTGCCATGCCGGACAGCATTATGACTGGTGTGGAGACTCGGAGTTCCTCCCCGGTCAGGATCAACCGGGATGATAATCACCTGACCAACATAGGCGGCATATACCCGGTGGGAGAAGGTGCTGGCTATGCCGGGGGAATTATGTCATCCGCGGTTGATGGTGTTAAAACCGCAGAAAAGGTTATGATGAAGTACGCTCCCCTGTGATAATGGGATGAGGGAACCGGATGATCGTCTGACGGTTCTGTTGACACCCTTGACATCCGTATTGGTTACTGCCACCAGGGCAGGAACCCGTAAGATAAAATGACAACAATTAACTCCGCTAGATATATATTCGTGGAAAATCATGTGGCTGCCCGGACACAATACTAACAGAATGATGTTCTTAGGAGGAAAAGCTTTGATAGGAGTAGTAAAATGGTTTGATGATGCTAAAGGTTATGGGTTTATCGAGAGTGAAGAGGGTCGGGATGTTTTTGTCCACCACACAGCAATTCAGGACACTGGTTTCAGGTCCTTAAGTGAAGGTCAGCGGGTTAAGTTCGATGTCACCCAGGGACCCAAGGGGGATCAGGCCACCAACGTTCAGATCCTCTAAATTGAAACCAACCTGCAAAACACGGCGTCTTTCTTACAGCTGAATAATACCGTTAAATAAGAGCCTTAGGGCTCTTTTTTTTGAACGTCATAGGAGTTTTACTCATACCTGTTTTGATCCTGTTTTTGATCGAACAAAGCCGCTCTGAATAGGCGGCTTCATTCATCACAATGGGTTTATTCTAGGAACGATGCTTACTCCCGGCAGTCACGACTTCTACGATTGTTCAGATCATCGCGGTTCTGTCTGTCATTGTCTATTTGTCTCTGATCGTCATCGCGGCGGTTTTGCTGGTTGTTACGATCGATCCGGTTTTTTTGCTTGTTGTCAGACGTGGCCTTCACCCCCTTTCAGATACAGTATTCTCTGAGGTTTTTACTGATATGCTTCCCGGGTTACATAGTAAAAATGGGTAAGGGGGAAAATAGTGTTACATCAGAACAGGAGGTAGATAAACCTTGAAGAAAATTTCACCTTCAGAAATGCTCCAATTGCGAGAGCTTATGCAGATGGAGGCCAACGCCCTGGCTATGGCTCGTGTTACCCATAATGTAATCCAGGATTCGGAGTTTAAAACCTTATCCGATGCCGGGATTAAAGCCATGGAGGCTCGAATCCGCGAAATGCAGATGTTTATCAGCGACCATGATTTAATCTCAAGGGGGGTACAGTAAATGATGAAGAACCTGATCAACACGGTACTGGGTTCTGATGCTCACCTGTCAGATGAAATGCTGGCCAACATCTCATTACAGGGTGCGAAAGGAACCTCGGCAGCATACCTGACAGCAACGCTGGAATCAGCAACACCTGAGGTGCGACGTATGTTCAGCGAGTTTCTAACCCAGTCTGTAATGTCCCATGAGTCACTTACGAATATGGCAATAAAAAAAGGCTGGTACAAACCGTACCAGAATCCTGACGAACAGGTCTCACAGGCGTACCAGCAAGCCAGTTGGGCCTTTAGCGAAGGGATCCACGCTCAGTAATAAGAGTTGTTTCATTCGAATATCCAATTGCTTGAAACGACATGGATTTGCTGTCCGCCCGGTGAATATGCCGGGCTTTTTTTATCTATGACCTGCAATTGACTACTCCAACCTGTAGAATCCCCAGTCCTGCCACTGCCACGTGGTAACCTCTCTACTGAAGGATTTACCTGGTAACGAAAACCACTGATGCCAGGAGTAGTCTTCGGTTATGAGCAGTTCATTCCTTCCATCACCATCTATATCCCTGATCCTCATTCCTTTTATTGGCGGGTCAAGGGCGGAGGACATCCAGATGGGTTTCAAGCGCTGGCTGGCAAGATTGTATATGTAAAGATGACAGGTAAACTCATTGTCCTGGCCGGTAACCCAAAATGGCCGGGCCTGACCGAAACTGCCTCTTTTCCATACAACCAGCAGCAGGTCCGCCCGGTTATCATGGGTAACATCAGCTATATTAAATAAGGTCACCTGCCAGTCACCAGGTGACCTCCATAACTCTTGGTCTGCTTCATATATGATCAATCTCTGCTTTTCCAGGACATAACGTTCTGGTTGCTGATCCAGATCCAGATCATAGTTCAGGGTGTGCTTCGGCGCCCATGCCCTGCCAATGACAGGCAGAGGTCCGGGCAGGCTGATTATTATCATCCCGGCAACTGCTGCAGCTATTATTATTAATACCGTCACCCGGAGATTCTGCCGGAAAATCATGCTATTCCTTTCCTTTTCACCGGGGAGTCCTTCCTGTTAGTGTCCCTGTCGCCACGTACGTATTGCCTCTTCTGCCGGACCTGCCACCTCTTTGGGAGGCATTGGCAGGCCCGCCTGTTCACGGCAACGGCTGATCCCGTTACCACGACGGATTCACATGTTAAAATATGGGCCGGATTTCGCCTTTGCCCGTATAGGATTTTATCCAATCCGGTGGTTCAGGTGCCTGGTCATTGCGCACCATTTCCTGCCATTTGCTGTCAGTCAGCCGGTCGTTGGCCGGCCAGGGGAACTCGTAGTATGAGTAGACCGCACCCCGAGCAATCCTCAGTTTGCCATCAACCGGCACAATGGCGTAGATGGACCAGACCATACCCGAGGCTTCCTCCAGAACTGTGTCCGGAGGAGCGGTAGCCACATCAGCTACCAAAGCCGAGGGGTTTTCCCATATCTGAGACCGGCTTACAACATCCTCATCCTTCAGGGCCTCCAGCCAGAAGTGCTCCAACTGTCCGCCGAAGGTTCTGATCAGGTCGTAATCTGCATCAGTAAGCAGGGTGTTATTCAGTTCCTTCTCAGAGATGTCTTTCAGGGAAAGCGCCAGGGTTTCCATGCGGCTCAGGCTCTCTTTATCCTGATCACTCAAAAGGCCGCGTGAAGCCAGCCCTTCCCTGGTCATAGCGCACAGGGCGGCCAACCGGGCAAATAGATGAGGATTAGGTTCCACATAACCGCGATCGTCTTCCGGTTCGAGCCCGCCGCCCATTTCTGCGTAAGCCTGTTTGGCATAAAGTACAGTATCATGCTTAAGCTCCGTCCAGCTTCCCAGATAGGTTGCCAGATCCTTGCGCTGCCAGGCCTGATTCCGCATGAAAGAGGGATAACCCTCGGGTTTCTCCCAGGTCAGAGGGAGCAGGGTGTAGAGCCAGTTCCAATAGAGGTTTTCCGTCCAGTTGGAGAGTTTTAGTTCACTGATATATTCCCGGAGTTTCTTTATGTTTTCCGGGTAACCTTTATAGTCTGTCGCACCCATTTGATCTAACAGGGAGTAGGCCTCATCCGATCCCATTGCCGCTGGAATGTCAAGACCTTTAGGAAGTGTTCTTCGCTGACCCTGGCTGTTCTCCTTAACCTCGCGGTAAATCAATCTTTGGAAGACAGCAGCGTCCAACGTATATCTCTGTCCCATGAAACGGAATCCTTTGATCTCCCGTTCGCGGTCAGGTTGGATGGTTTCATCAAAGATGGGAATTGAATTAATTGCCGGAGGCTCCAGCTTTTTCGCCTTGCTTAAAAAAGTCTCCCATCTCTGCTGGTCATTGACCAGGTTCTTGAGAGATAACCGTTTACCGTAGACTTCTCTCAATAGAGGTTCGTACTGATAGTAGCCCAGGTCATCACTCTTGCCCACAAAGAAGTTGGTGGGCTGGTAAATCTTATCCCAACTGGTCTGGTTCTGGCCTTGGTTTAGAGCCACGGTCATAAGGACTGCCGAACGGGTTTCATCCACATCCTTCAGGCGGAAAGTCAGACGGCCGTACCACATCATTGCTCGGAAATATCTTTTTAGTTCTTCTGATTTGGTATAGTGACCGCGAGGGATATACTGGGTATAGTCCTCTTTAAGGTATTCCAGAATACTCAAATCAGTACGGCCTATGCTCATAACCGGAGATATGGTGGTAGCATCATGCTTATCAATTAAAGATAATTCCTTGGCCGCCGCGTCCTGTACCACATGAGGAATCACGGTTGCCGGGTCCAGGAGCCTGGCACCCACAGTGAAGAAAGCCAGATTGCGCAGGGCGGCATTCTCCCATTCAGTTCCTTTAAGCTCCTCATAATGCTTCGTTGATTCCTGCATCATATTGAGGCTTAATGTTCTGAGTTCCGGGATCAGGTGTTTGGTTTCCACCCCCTTTAATAAGTGGCTGAAAAAGAGATGGTAATTATGTAACATGGCATCGGTAGTAACAAAATTGGGGATATTCTCATAGCGGTTGGTTTCATAAAGCATAAAGAATTCGGGCATCTCTCCCGGGGTTACCACAAAGCCGTTGGCAGTCAAAAGCTTGAGAGCCTCAGGAGAGAACTCGAACCGGTCGCGATTAGTCACATTGGAGAGGTCGGTCTCCGCCTGATAGGCTTTGATAGCTGGCTTTACATCAACGGGTACCTCACGGTAGGATGCAAAATCAGCCGCCAGGACAGTCTTATTGTCCGAATCTCCGGTCTGCTGTCCCAAACCACAGCCAGCCAGGGTTACGGTTGTAAACAGTAAGAGCATCAAGGCTGCCGTGAGTTTTTGGGTTCTCATTAAACGCATTTTTTGATCATCCCTCCGGTTTCGATTTTTCCATTCACACACTATTGACTAATACGTAGGCAGAAACAGTTTCTTTCATAAAAGAGGAAAGCTTAGGCGGGGTGGCAATTTTCCGGGTGATTACTTTTCTCGATAGGGCAAAAGATTTGCTGTTATTATAGTATCTTCGCCAAATCGGTCGTTAATCTGATCCAGAAGCTCTTCCGAGCGGGAGACAGATTCATTCTTAAAGAGGCTGAACTGTTCCAGCCCTTCAAAGGAGCGCAGATTGCTGACTGATAATCCAATCAACCGGATTCTGCCCCGTCCCTGGCCCAGCTTTCTGAGTAAAAAAAGTGCGGTTTCATACAGGACTGTGCTGCTGGCGGTATAACCGTCCAAGGTTTTGGAACGGTTAACCGTCTTAAAGTCATGGTAACGGACCTTGATGGTTACTGTCCGGGCTTCCAGCTTCGTCCGGCGGAGTCGACGACCCAGGAGGTAGGAGAACTGCAACAGGCAGGCTTCCAACTGGTGCCGGTCATCAATGTCTTCATCAAAGGTTATCTCCCGGCCCATGGATTTTACTTCCCGGTCCGTTTCCACCTTCCGGTTATCAATTCCATGGGCCAGCTCCCGGAAGAACATACCTGCCTGGCCCAGGTGCTTTTCCAAAATGTCAGGCGGGGTGACTGCCAAATCGCCGATGGTCTCTATACCCATACGTTTCAGTATTTGCTGGGTCTTTGTTCCCACTCCCCATAACCGCGAAACCGGGAGCAAAGACAATACATGGGTTGCCTCCTCACGCCGTATGATTTTCATCCCGTCGGGCTTTCCCAGGTCGGTAGCCAGCTTGGCTAGAAATTTGTTGTAGGAGATGCCAGTTGAGATGATTAAACCTGCTTCATTCAAAACTGCTTTTTTAATATCCCAGGCAATTTTTTCTGCGGAGCCGAAAATGCATAAGGAACCGGTGACATCAAGAAAGGCTTCATCAATAGACAGCGGTTCAATATCCGGGGTAAAGCGGGAAAAGATCTCGAAGACCTGCCGGGAGGCCTCGCCGTATCGCTTCATATCCACGGGCAAGAATACGGCTTCCGGACACAGTCGCCGGGCCTCTGCCAGGGGCATGGCTGATTTCACTCCGTAGACACGGGCCTCATAAGAACAGGTAGCCACGACTCCCCGCGAGTCCGGACGTCCTCCCACTATAACCGGTCGGCCCCTAAGAGATGGGTTATCCCTCTGTTCAACCGCCGCATAGAAGGCATCCAGATCACAATGGATGATGTTGAGGTCGGTTTGAATAGCCATATTATTACGAAACCCCTTAGCAGCCTTACGAGACTTTGCATCCTGAGTTAATTATAACGGAAATCGTTCCTGGCTTTTTTATAATGAGCATATGTAGATTGACCGGACACTTGGATATGCTATTAATAAAAAATGCTAAACGGGGGGATCGGCTTTGAAATCCGGTAAAAAGCAGGAACTGGCAACCTTTGCCGGAGGATGTTTCTGGTGCATGGTGGGGCCTTTCCAGGAGCTCGATGGGGTAAAAGAAGTGGTGGCAGGCTACACCGGCGGATTTACCAAAAATCCGAGTTACGAAGAGGTCTGTTCGGGAAAAACCGGCCACTATGAGGCCGTCCAGGTTACTTATGACCCGCAGGCCATCAATTATGATAGGCTGCTTAACACCTTCTGGCGGCAGATTGATCCTACTGACGAAGGGGGGCAGTTTGCTGATCGGGGAGGCTCCTACCGAACTGCCATCTTTTATCATAATGAATCACAGCGCTCTCAGGCCGAATCATCTAAACGCAGCCTGGCGCAGAGTGGAATGTTTGCGCGGCCGATTGCAACCAGGATTCTGCCTGCTTCCGAGTTTTACCCGGCGGAGGAGTATCACCAGGATTACCATCGGAAGGAACCCCTCCGCTACGCGGCCTACCGGGAGGCCTCCGGCCGGCAAAGGTTTCTGAATCAAACATGGGGAAAGGAAAAAGGAACGGAAAAGGAACTTCTGAAGAAAAAGCTTACTGGGTTGCAGTATGAGGTCACTCAGAACAATGCTACCGAACAACCTTTCAACAATGAGTACTGGGACAACAGACGTGAAGGGATTTATGTTGACATTGTTTCCGGGGAGCCGCTCTTCAGTTCCCGGGACAAATTTGACTCCGGCTGCGGCTGGCCCAGCTTTACCAGACCGCTGGTTGCGGATAACATAAAAGAGAAGGTTGATTACAGCCACCGGATGGTGCGAACCGAAGTACGGAGCAAGGGGGGTGACTCCCATCTGGGACACGTGTTCAACGACGGTCCGGCACCTACCGGGTTGAGGTACTGCATTAACTCCGCCGCTTTGCGCTTTATTCCCCGGGATGACTTGGAAAAAGAGGGCTACGGACAGTTCAGCCACCTGTTTGAATGAAACGGAAGGAGCCGGGGGGAACGTTTTGGTTGGGTAAACTTGTTCTGAAGAACAGTAATTGGAGGAGAATATGAGTCTCATTTCCATTGATCACGAGAAATGCAAACGTGATCGAATTTGTGCGGCCGAATGCCCCGGAAAACTGATATATTTCAAAGAAAAAGATGATTATCCATCCATGCCGGAGGCCGCAGAACCATTTTGCATAGACTGTGGTCACTGTGTGGCGGTGTGTCCATCGGGGGCTATAACCTTAAAGACCATGGGACCGGCAGACTGTCCCGTGGTTGACCAGTCCCTGATTCCGGAGCCGGAGCAGGTCCGGCATCTGATGCTATCACGCCGTTCGATACGCAGGTACAACGAACGAATTGTTAAGCATGACCTTCTGGTTCGGATAATAGATACCGCCCAATACGCACCTACCGGAAGCAACAAACAGCAGGTATATTGGATCGTAGTGGAGGACCCGGCAAAGGTAAAAAGAATGGCGGAAATGGTGATTGACTGGATGCGGCTTGAGCCGAAAGAAAACGTGGACCCCGCCTATATCGAACGTATGAAGGGCCTGGTAGCAGCCTGGGATAAGGGGCAGGACCGGATCTGCCGCCGAGCCCCGCACGTCATTTTAGCCCACTACCCGGAGAGCATCCCGGCAGCTCATACCGACTGCATCATTGCCCTGACCCACCTAGACCTGGCCGCCTATTCCGAAGGCTTGGGCACCTGTTGGGCCGGGTATTTTAATAATGCGGCCAATGCCTATCCTCCTCTGGCTGAGGCCTTGGGGCTGCCCCAGGGACACCGCTGCGCAGGAGCCTTGCTGCTCGGTTACCCCCGGTTCCCGTTTCATCGAATTCCATTGCGAAAGAAACCCGATATCATCTGGCGCTAACCCGCCGGGCAGCTCGGTGTCAACGATATCTGAATTCAGCAACAGATAAGCTACGGTTGGTCCTTAAACAACATGCAAACCGCTATAATCAGCATTTCACTCTGGCCTTTCTGAAAGACTCCGGGTTTTTCGGGGCAGTTTTTGTTTTAAATCCGCCAAAGAAGACGATTAGACAAAATAAGAGATAGAAACAGGAAAAAGAACACAATGTGTCGAATCGTGAAAATAATTAATATTAATGGACATTCTCACTTGACTCGAGGTAAAGGAGGTGTGTATCTATGGCTTTTTTTAGCAATACAACCATGAAGATAGCCAATCAAGAACATAATAAACACCAGGTGATCGAGTGTCCGTTTTGCCGGCAAAGCCACTCACTTATGATCAATAAGGAGGTTGCTTCCTGTCCAAATTGTGGTCACGATATTTGGACTCTGGAGGCTGGATACTATGGCTTGCTGGATCTGTTTCGGGAAAGGAAAGGTGGGGAAACCTTACTGGTTTGATGCGATGACGGGTCGGTTTGATTCGTTTTAATGGGCATATGATATCGAGTTCAGTTGCATTTGCTGAAACAGGTTATCACCTAGTGTGACAATATGCTACAGAAAATAATGGAATCCAGACTCGATCCATTGTACAATTGTATACTTTTAGCACTGAAGTATTGAATATTGAGATTTAACAAGATATGATGTAATCAGTAGGAACAATAAATTAGTGAGAGGAGATTTTCGATGAGGACAAAGGCACAATACATTGAAGACTTGAAAAAGAAAAACAAAAACTTGTACTTCAATGGAAACAAAATCGACCGTCTTGATCCGATGCAGGAAGGCGCCATAAATGTTATGGGTCTGACATTTGACGCCGCCTGGGACCCGGAACTTAAGGATCTTTGCACGGCAACTTCTCACCTGACCGGTGAGACCATTAACCGCTTCAACCACATTCATCAAAGCACAACCGACCTGCACAAGAAACAGGACATGACCCGTGCGTTGTGTAACAAAGTTGGACAGTGTATCCAGAGATGTATGGGTATCGATGCTGCGAACGCGATCAATGCGGTATCATTTGAAGCTTCTAAGAACCCTGACCGGAAGACCGATTACTATGCCAACTGGCTTAAGTGGTTGGAATATTTCCAAAAGAACGATCTGGTTGCAAGCTGCGCCCAGACCGACCAAAAGGGTGAAAGGCTGAAAAGACCAGCCCAACAGACAGATCCTGATATGTATGTACGGGTAGTTGAAGAGAAGGCCGACGGAATCGTGGTCAGAGGCTGTAAAGTTCATATCTCCGAAGCCTCCATTTCCGATGAGATTCTGGTTGTACCTAACCGTGCTCTGATGCCGGATGAATCTGCTTATGCTCTGGCATTTGCTGTTCCTTCAGATCACCCTGAAGTGAAGCAAGTCGTTTCTTTCCACAACAACGGACGCCGTGAAACCTTCAAGAGAGGGTTTGATACCGGGTACACTGATTCCTACATTATCTTTGACAATACCTTTATTCCGTGGGATCGCGTGTTCCTTTGCGGGGAAACACAACATGGCGGCGTAGCTGCACTGTTGTTCGCGCTATTCCACCGTCACAGCTATTCCGGCTGCAAACCGGCCTGCCTGGACTATGTTCTTGGTCTGGCTGCCAATGCTGCCGAGATTAACGGAATCGAAAAGACCTCCCATGTGAGAGAGATGCTGGCTAAATTGATTATGACCGGCGAACTCGGATATGCTGCAGGTTATACCGCTTCCGACCTTGGCAAACCTGAAGTTTATATGCCTGGCAAGGGTTTTGTTCCTTATGGCCCTGGCAGCTTCATTCCAAATTCCATCTATGCTAACGTGGGAAGATGCCTGACTGGTGAGGCTGTGTTCCATGAGCAGGAAATCCTGTGTAACATTGCTGGCGGACTGCCTGCAACCTTCCCGCAGGAAAGGGACTTTGAACATCCGGAAATCAAAGATCTTCTCCGGAAATATGTCAACAGGAATCCCAAGATTCCCGTTGATGATCAGATTAAATTCTGGTTCCAGTTCATTGATTTCACCTGCTCACATTCCGGCGGTTCCATGAACTATGGTAACTACCATGGTGGAGGATCCCCGATTATGGAACAGATCGCTATTACAACCCAGTATGACATCAAGAAGAGAAAAGATCAGGTTAAGCAGATCGCAGGTATCAAGGTTGACTAATTGTTAGCCTGATATAATGGATGAATTGGATAGGTTAACAGGGAGTGGACATCAATTTGTCCACTCCCTTGTTGTTTTGGAGCCATTTTCGCAGCTTGTTTTTCAGACCTGGGTGAGTCTTTCAAAGGGTATTACATATTAGACCCTCGTTATTGGAATAACACAGGTTTGCAGGCAGACCATATATCTAGCTGCAAATATTAAGGTAGTCACTCGATAGAGCATCCCGGGTTGAGCATGATAAGACCATGTTTATCTTAATGGGTATACTGAGGTTATGACTATTAGCAGTTCAAATCGAAATGAAGTCATCAGCCGGTGAATTCGAAAAGAGGAACCCGGTAACCGTTGGTCGAAATAGGGTTATTATCCGCGATTGGTAGAGCCGTGTTAGACTCGGCCTTTACCGGGCTCGCTCGTAGAGACTACAAAGCAGGAAAGGATGATCGTGAGTGTGGGAAACCATTAAATTTGAGGTAAGGGAGAACGGGGTAGCCCTCCTTACTATGAACCGGCCCAAGCAGATGAACTCTTTTAATGACCAGATCCTGTTGGATATGAAGCAGGCAATCAAGATCGTTCGCGAGAGTGAAGAGGTCAAGGTCTTGGTTATCACCGGGAGCGGCAACGCCTGGTCGGCAGGTGGTGATATAAACTCACTTTCGGGAGGACCTCAGACGGCGATAGAGGCTAAGCAACAGTACGATGCTTCTACCAATGCGATCCGTGAGATCTATGAGTTAACAATACCGGTGATCGCTGCGGTTAATGGAGTAGTTGCTGGTGCTGCTACCTCCATGATGATGGCTTGCGATCTCATCGTGGCTTCGGACAAAGCCCGTTTCGGCTTTAACTTTATTAACATCGGCCTGTGTCCGGATGGCGGAAACACATATTTTCTGGTTCGCAAGGTAGGTTACAACAAGGCCGCCGAGATTCTTTGGTTCGGGGATCTTCTGACCGCCGAAGATGCTCTGAGGTTTAACCTAGTGAACAGGCTGGTACCGCATGAGGAGGTCCTGACGGAAGCTCTGGCAATGGCTGACCGTCTGGTTACCAGGCCAATGTTTACTGTCGGATTGGACAAGAAGATCCTGCGCCAGGCTATGGTTAATGACTGGTACCAGCAGTCTGAGCTGGAGAACATGAACCAGGTCCAGGCATGGGCATCAGAAGATTTTAAAGAAGGTGCAAGGGCTTTTCTGGAGAAGAGAAAACCTAACTTCAAAGGCCGGTAACCGCAGTGGGACTGTGACCCAATCCGGGCGGAAAACCGGATTTGTTGTGTATTATTACGCACGCATATTGACCGTCTTGCGTTCGCTCTACATCCCCGCAAAGTTACGGGACATCCGACATAAACGGCTCCATGCCGCAAATGGGAGATGTCCCGCGATGGTCTACACATATTTATACTTTTGCATTGAGTTTTCACCCTGATGAAATGCTCGTGCACAGTTATTAGATGTTAACGGGTTCTAAAGTTAGATTAGGGTCTTTCCATAGATGGCGGATTACCTGTTGTGTTTCCAGGGGATTATGCGCGCTGGTAAAGAAGTGCTCCCGCCCGGGATTATTGCGCGGGGTGAGCAGGTCATGAGATTCTAACACCCGGAAAACCTGTTTAGCCACTGCCTGGCCGGTGTCAATAACGATAACCCCATCCCCAGCAAGTTTTTCTACCAGTGGGCGAAGAAACGGGTAATGGGTGCAGCCCAGAACAACAGTATCAACCCCCTGGGAGAGCAATCGATTAAGATAGCTTGCCAATAACTCCTCGGTATCGGGATGCTGCAGCCGACCGGCTTCCACCATCTCGACCAGCCCGGGGCATGGCTGGGTGTATACCTCTACCCCGTTGCCAAACCTCTCAACCAGTGAGTTGAAACGCTGTCCAGCCAGAGTGACTCCAGTTGCCAGCACACCTACACGCCCGTTGCGGGTAGAACATGTTGCAGGTTTAACGGCTGGCTCAATCCCAACTACTGGAACTTCGTTTTTCAGTCGCAGCTCATTCAAGGCCGCCACCGAGGTAGTATTACTGGCAACCACGATCATTTTGACACCCCGGGACAAGAGGAAATCACTTATTACCTGTGCTCGCTGACGGATCAACTCGGGGGATTTGCTGCCATAAGGGCAATATAAGGAATCTGCAAAGTATAGCAGATCCTCGGCAGGCAGGAGACGACGGACCTCCGTCATAACCGAGATTCCACCTACTCCAGAATCGAACAAGCCGATAGGTTGACTACTTGACACAGCGTAAACACCTCATTTAGGCTGACCGGTGAATGACGAACCGGAATCAGCTTACCGGACACAACAGTTATTCCTTGATTTCAATTCCTCCCAAAACCGCTAGCGCATTAATAACCAGAGAAGAGCCACATTCGGCATCACCCTCTCGCTTCACGTGGTTGCTGGCAACTATTCCGCCATCACTCTGCCGCAGACAATCTACTCCTCCCAGGATTGCCGTTCCCCGGCAATCAACACTTAAGCCGCGGGGCACGCGAATGTCAATGCCTCCCATAATGGCGGTCAGATTGAGAGTTATTTCCCCCGGGGGAATTTCGGCAACAGTTAGGTCAAGCTCAACTCCACCCATAAGGGCCAGCCAATTACCTTCAGAGAGCTTCCAGCCTGGATTTTTCATTTCAACCCCGCTCATTACCGCCAGGCGAGTGCTGCCCGATCCCATTGAGGGCCGTCTGAGGATTGCTACCCCAAGCAGGATTAGCAGTACTGCCCAGAAGACGCTCCACAGGCGGGAAAAGTCAAAATCAAGGTAGCCCAGATTGCGAGCTGCGATGGCCAATCCCAAACCTACAAGAATCAATCCGGTTATTAATGTACCGGTCCCGGCCTTTCTTTCGTCGTTGCCGGGAAGGAACCATCCCAGGATATCTATTCCCCATATAACCAGAAGCAACGGCCAATAGATGATGAAGATCTCTTTAAGGTCCAACCGGGTGAATCCCAGGTTGTTAAGCAGCCATACCAACCCAACCGCAATTATCAGCAGGGGAAATAGTTTTGGCCTAGGGTATGAATTAGACATTGTGATCTCCCCCATAATTATAAGTCTTTGTCTTAAGCAACCGGAGCGCTATCCTATCAAAATCATTTTGTACTAATCAAGGTTCTCCCATACCCGGGATTCACTGAAGTGAGCCAGGAGTTCACCGTCCAGTTTTCCGTCTTTCACCATAAACCCCATGATTTTTATAGCCTCCTCGGGACTCATACCTTTTTTATATGGCCGGTCGGCGGCGGTAAGGGCATCAAAGATATCCAACAAAGCAAGTATTCTGCCTTCGGGAGGAATAGAATCTCCCTGCAGTCCCAGGGGGTAACCCTTGCCATCCAGATGCTCATGGTGTATTCCGGCCCAGTAAGGTACATCTTTATATTTGCGGGTAAACGGTATTTTTGCCAGCATGCGATTGGTATACTGGACGTGGTCCTCCATAACCCGGCGTTCCTCTTCGGTCAGGGTTCCCCGGACCACACTCAGGGCTTCGGCCTCCTCCGGAGTAAGCCAGGGTTTTGTTTGACCCGCTCTGTCCAGGTAAACCCGTTCTTTAATGTCCGAAAGCTCTTTAGCAATTTCCGGGGTTATCATCACTGACGGTTCATTGACCTTGAGGATCAGATCCCGGGCTGCTTCAACCTGAGAGAGTTCCTTTTCAAAGTCACGGTTATCCTCACCGTTTAATTGTGCGGTCAGGGCTGCGGCTTGAAGGCTGGCCGCAACATAGTCCAGACGCTGCAGCACCAGCTCCAGCCTGTCTTCCAAGCGGGTGGCTTTATTCATGACGGTCAAAGGAACCGCTATTTTGCCTACATCATGCAGCCAGGCTGCCATAACCAGCTGTTCCGTACGCTCCTCATCAAAATACTGATTACCCCAATATCCTTCAGCAACCTGATTAAGCATACTTGTTATACTCTCACACAGACTGGCCACCCTGCGTGTATGGTTAGCATTGTAAGGGGTGCGGGCGTCGATGGCAGCCGCCATAACTTCGACAAACGAGCGAAACAGGTTTTCAATGTCCTTCATAAACTGCATGTTGGTAAGAGCAATAGCAGCCTGAGACGCCAGGGATGTTACCACCTTTTCGAAATGGGGTGCAAAAGCCGTAATTTGGCCGTTTTCGTCCCGGGCATTAATCAACTGCAGTACTCCGATAATCTCATCCTCATGGTTGCACAACGGAACTACCAGCATTGAACAGGTACGATACCCGGTCAGCCGGTCATAGTTTTTGGGTCCGGAAAAATCAAACCCCTGAGCGTGATAGACATCAGGGAAATTAACCGTCTGGCGATGAATGGCAACCCATGAAGCGACGTTCTCCTCCTTCATCGGAACGGGAGGTAAATCAACCTGTTCACCTTTCCCGCCCTGATAGATATTCAGGGTCTCATTTTGAATTATTCGGAATACCAGGTGATTATTCTCGCAGAGGTAAAGGGTACCGGCATCGGCCCCGGTCACCCGCCTGGCTTCGGACACTATCATCTCCAGCAGCCGGTTATGATCTTTTTCACCAGACAGCGCGATTCCAATATTAAGGAGGGTTTCGACCTGATCCAGCAACTCTGCGGAAAAGGGCTTCATATGTTTATCACCATCCCTTCACGAGCAGCCCAACACCGGGGGAAACGTTGCTGAGCCAAATTTTCGATCATTTCCAGGTCATCATCGCTGCGGTTTATGGCATGATGAAAGAGGACTAACCTCTTAACCTCCGCTTCCTTTGCCAGCCTGACCGCTTCCTGCCAGGTGGAATGCCCCCAGCCTTTGCGGGACGGCAGTTCTTCATCACCCAGGTATTCTGTTTCCGTGAAGCTGGCATCAAAAATCACCAGGTCGGAGTTCTGGATAAACTCCAACATTTCAGAGTCGTACTCCGGGGAATGTTCGTGATCAGTTACATAGCAACAGGAGGTTTCGCCATGCTGGATCCGGTAAGACAGGCCGCCATCCGGGTGGTTGTTGTCAATAGTCTTGATCGTTATTCCATCGCGGAGAGCAAGACTTGAACCGGATGCTAACTCCTGATAGTCGAATTGTACTTTACTTTCTCGGAGTCTGACAGGGAAATAGGGGAATTCCATCTGTCCGGACAGTCGGTCAGACAGGGTTAAATTCCCCTGCCGTGGTCCGTAAATCGTAAAAAAGTTGCCTGCCTGAAAACCAGGATAGAAGAAAGGAAATCCCTGGATATGATCCCAATGAAAATGAGTGATAAAAATATCTCCCAGGATGGTGCTTCCTCTCTCAAGCAGGTGTTGCCCAAGGGAGTAAATTCCTGAACCCGCATCGAGAATAACCAGGCGCCTTCCTATTTGGAACTGTACACAGGGGGTATTGCCTCCAAAACGAACCGTATGCGGGCCAGGTACAGGCAGGGAACCTCTTACCCCCCAGAACTTCACGGCAAAATCGGAGCTATTCATATTATCTTTCCTCCCCGGCAGCTTGGATGTAAAATTTAATGCTTATTGTTTAGTATGCCTTATTAGAATTCGTTCAGAAAGAAAAAAACAAAATTCTCCATCAAATTCGAAGGTGTTCCGAACTGTTCAGGCCGTAGGGAGGAATACCAGTAAACCAGGATACTATTTGGCCTGCAATTGTAGATGGCTTCACTTTGTTACGGAATCAAGTCCGCCAGTGTATTCCTGATTAACAACAGCAACGTCAAACCCCGCCTTGACTACGTTTGGGACCCGTAGTAAAATGATTGTTGTCGTTAATCGGCTTATATGCGGGTGTGGCGGAACTGGCAGACGCGCCGGACTTAGGATCCGGTGGGCAACCGTGGGGGTTCAAATCCCTTCACCCGCACCATACTTTAACAAACCCAAAACCCGCCGGGATACCGGCGGGTTTTTCCTTTGTGCCATTTCCCGCACTGGAGAAAAACAAGGTAATACGGACACACTTGTTACTATGCCCGCTTCAGTCAATCATATTTAATATCGGAAAAGCCATCTCGAACATGGCACCGATCAATAGTCTGGACTGGATGTCCCTTTCTTAACCGCACCTCGATGATATCAATAAGACCGCATTAGGGCATTATTGATTCCGCATGGACTCTCATGTCGGCAGACTTAAGCCTGATTCGGGTCCTTTGGTACCGTGGTGTTATGACCACATTATTGCTATTGGCCGAATCGAATTGACAGGTTTTGAGCCTCCTTATTCTGGGGGTGTTTCGTCGGGACGATTGACTTTGGAGGCATGGGTTTCCAGGTAATAGCTTGTTGATGAGTGGTCCCTGTCCCGCCGGGAATACTGCTGTAGACCTCGACGGGGCGGCGGTAAGAGGGTATTTCGGGTTCTGGGCTACTCTGCTTTTGTAATCCTGACTCTTCGTTTGAATGTTGAGCGGAAGCGCTGCTGGAAGGGATATATTCGCTCATCTCAGCAGGGGAGACAGAGTACGAAGTATGCTCCTCGTCGAATGCTGTTTCCGTATTATCAATAACCTCAGATACGGAATCCTTATCCTGGCATAATTCTGCTTCCTTAATAAGTAGAGACAAAAGACATGCCAGGCAAACGGCTTGAACAATTTCATTGTCAATGGAATCTCTCATTAGAACCATTGCTAAAAGCAAGAGGGCAATAGTGACCTGGTTAATGGAGTAAAAATCATGATCGGTCTCCAGTTTACTCATGATACAAACCTCCTGGTTTCTGGGTCATTGCCCTTAATGATGTTAAAGTAAAAATCCTCACTAATTTAAATGTCGAGTTAACCTTTTAAGAAACGTATGCCTGGCTGTGCTGAAATATGCTGATAGAGGCGTCAAGTCAGTGTTGAACCTTTGAGGGGCGTTCTGATAAGGAGGAATAGATGGTGGTGTTATTCAGTTCGGCATACTCCAGAGAGAATATCAGAATTTTAACAAACTGCTCCAGCTCGGGCTCCAGGTTTACTGATTCTTGCAGGAATTTGCGCAAACGTTTAATGGTTATTCGTCGTGAATCAAGAAGCGGTTTGCTCATAACGGTTTCCTCCAGGTCAAAGCTTGTATCACCTTAATGTTTATGACGAAAAACGGACTAGCCCAGTTGCCTCCAAATGCTGGTTGCCCATCAAAGGTATGGAAATCAGGGAGGGTTTTCATTGAGCAATAAAAGGGCCGGCAAGCCGGCAGGCGAGCAAAGAGGACAGGGTCGCCTGCTCGGAGAAAATCATGGGAATTAAAACTACAAATAACAATCAAATCTTTAATTAACAATAATTAATAATAATAGCAGACAAATCCTATCCGGGCTGTTAAAATATAGGTAATAATCAACAAAGCAGGCTGGTGCTGGAATACATGACCCTTGAATCCCATATCATTTCTAAGGGGTAAAGCCACAATTACAAACCATAGCACTGCGCCATTTAATCTTATCCGCTTAATCCTGCCAAGCAATTCCAACTTACCAAAGCATACCTGACCATTCTTACCAATTAAACCTCAACATGCCGACATGGTCGAACGTTTTTCCAGGATACCGAACAGGGTTACGTCATTAACCCCTGCGGTAAAACCGTCCCAGATCCTCAAAAGGTTACTAGTGAGCAGGCTCCAGCTATCTGTCAGCGGGCTAAAAACTGCATAATGCTTCAGTTCGAGCAGTGATTATTACTTAGTCATCAATGTTCACATACAACCGGCTAAGTCAATAGGGTTTTCATCTTCTGGGAGGCTTTCTGCAGCAATCTTAATGTGCGGGGAGGTGATACTTTCAAGGCACGTGCATAGCATGTTCGGATAACCCATCCAATAAGGTAAGGGCAAACAAATCGTGGAAAGGAGTTGGGTTATGGGGGGAGTATCTCTTTTTATTCCCTGTTCGGTTGACCTGCTGTTGGCTGAATTAGGCCAGGCCACGGTTAAACTCATCAGGCGTGCGGGGCAAAACCCCTTTTACCGTCCAGAACAGACCTGCTGCGGGCATCCTGCCATCACATCCGGGCATACTGATTTGGCCGTGAACCTGGCCAAGCGGTTTGTGGAGATCTTCGAGAAGGATGACTGTATAGTATGTCCGGCCGGGTCCTGCGTCTACACCATCAAGCACCTGTATCCCCGGGTTTTGAAAGACGAACCCGCGTGGCAACAAAGAGCCAGGGCACTGGCGACGCGGGTTTATGAGTTATCCGAGTATATGGTGGATGTATTAGGGGTGGAAGAGCTGGGAGCCGTTTTCCAGGGTAAGGTGGCTTATCATGAGTCGTGCAGCCTCTTGCGTCACCTGGGTATTGATCAGCAGCCAAAACGACTGATTGCCGGGGTTAAGGGAGCTGAACTTGTACCACTGACGGAAGCGGATACATGTTGTGGATTCGGAGGGGAGTTTTCTTTAAGATACCCGGAATTGTCAGGAGCCATCCTGGGTGACAAGGTACAGAACTTTATCAACAGCGGGGCGGATGTCCTGCTGCTTTCGGATCCCGGCTGTTTGCTTAATATCGCGGGGTATCTCAGCCGAAACCATCCTGAGAAAAAGGTGATGCACCTGGCCCAGTTCCTGGCGGCCAATCTTAGGGAGGAGGTGACGGCATGATTCCTCAAACTGAGCGCTACCGTGAAATGGTACTGGAGAGTTTAAGGAATGAACGCCAACGCCAGCTGGCGGGAAGGGTGGCAGGGATCTTTAAATTTCTGAGGAGCTATGCCCTGCAGAGTTACGAAGATCCAGCTCAGGTGATGCGGAATGTGGCCGATACCAGAGCCCGCAGTGTAGAAAACATGCCGGAGCTCCTGGAAAGGTTTGAGGAAAGGGCTGCCGCCGCCGGGGCCAAGGTCTATTGGGCACGTAATTCACAGGAAGCTAACCGGATCATAACGGATATTGTGACCGCCAAAGGCATCAAGCTGGCTGTAAAAGGCAAGTCCATGGTCAGTGAGGAGACCGAGTTGAATCATGTTCTGGAAAAGGCCGGGGTAGAGGTTTTTGAGGGAGACCTGGGAGAGTTCATTGTACAGCAGCTGCACCAGCCGCCTTTCCACATCGTAGGCCCGGCAATCAACCTGTCAGCCGAGGAGATCTCAGATCTGTTCGTTAGTTTGATGGGGATCGAGCCTACCCACGATCCGGTAGCTTTGGGCAGGGCTGCCCGGGTATACCTGCGTGATAAATTCGCCTCCGCCGGGGTGGGAATAACCGGGGTCAACGTTGCCGTGGCCGAGACCGGTTCTATCTGTCTGGTGGAAAACGAAGGCAATATTCGCCTGGCGACTAGCAAACCGCGGATTCATATCGCCTTAATGAGTATTGAAAAGGTAGTCGCTGATATTGGTGAAGCCCTGGAGGCCATAGGACTCTTGACCAAGAGCTGTACCGGACAGAAAATCTCTTCCTATGTATCAGTAATTACCGGTCCCCGCAAGGATGGGGAGAGCGATGGTCCTGATGAACTCCATATTGTGATTCTGGACAATGGCAGAGCCGCATTTTACCAGGATCCAGAACTGCGTCAAGCCCTGCGGTGCATCAGATGTGGAGCCTGTCTGGGAGTATGCCCGATATATACCCGGATTGGAGGGCCAACCTATGGCTGGATTTATTCAGGCCCTATGGGAGCGGTCCTAAACCCCCTGCTCCTGGGAGTGAATCGCTGCCAGGATCTGTTTGAGGCCTGTACCCAATGCGGGTTCTGCCAGGAGGTCTGTCCGGGAGGTATCAAACATCTGGAGATGTTCAACCGTTACCGGCAGATGGTGATTCACGGCTATTCCGCCCTCAATGTACGAAAAGAACCTAAGAAGGGGACCCGGTTTATGAAGCTGTTTGCCTGGGGGATGGGGGCTGCATGGCGCTACCGGGTAGGGGCAAAATTAGGCCGTTTCTTCCTGAAGAGATATGTCAAGGATGGTAAAATTCATGCCCTGCCCATACTCAAGGGATGGTTTCAGTATCGAGATCTACCCGGGCCAGCCCCTTATACCTTCAGAGAATGGTGGGCCTCTCAGGAATCAAAGAGTGTCAAGCATAGCGCAGGCAAGGAAGGGAGTGTGACTCATGGCCAGTAACGCCCGCGAAGAGATATTGGGACAACTTAGAATGGCTAAACGCCAGGTGTCACCCGCCAATCCTGCCGTCGGTGAATCAGAGCAGCCCGTTAAAGGGGAGGTTGAGGTTTTCCTGCGTGAAGCCCAGATTGTGTCTGCCAAGGTGACTGTGGTCCCGGGTAAAGAGGCCATAGCCCAGGGATTGATGGAGCTTTTAGGTGACAAGGAAGTAAAATCATTGCTCGTGGTGGAAGACCGGCGGCTTGATAATGCAGGCCTCAAAAAGGCAGCCCGGGAGCTAAATGCCGAGTATATATCAGCCTGGGATCTGAGTGAAAAGGAATACCAGGAGAAGGCCTTTGCCTGCGATGTGGGGATAACCTGCTGTGACTGGGGGGTGGCAGAGACTGCTTCGGTAGTGATATTCCACCGGGTTGATGCGCCCCGGCTTCCTTCAGTCAGTCCCCCGGTTCATATTGGGATACTGTACGCCGATAAACTGCTGAAGACCATGAAAGACCTGAGCCTGGTAATCAAACAGCAAGAGCCTATGCCCAGTGCGGTAACCATAATATCGGGTGTGAGCCGTACCGCTGATATTCTGCTGACCCCTACCCTGGGGATGCACGGTCCCCTGGAGGTTGGCATCATCCTGGTAGAAGAGGGCGAGAGCGTTTAATACCCGTCGTTGTTGGGACCAAGCTGTATCGCCGCTGTTACCAATGGTTATTGAGCATGTTCAACCGACAGTGGTCGGTGAATGCCAGTGGCAGTATCAGAAAAGGCGATGGCTTAATAAAGGCTCATAAGAGAAAGGAGTGAAGCGGGGTTTTAGATCAATACAGTCGTATGGAGGAGGGGATGCGTTTGTGAAAGGCTTGTCGCTGGACCTGGGACTTCTATTGGATAGAAGCAGGGTAAGAACCGATCCTGAGGATTTATTGGCTTACACCAATGATGCCACTCATTATTTCAAACGCAGCATGCCTGAGGCTGTGGTCCTGCCAGCCACAACCGAGGAGGTCAGCCGGGTTATGAAATATGCCAGCCAGCATCAGATTCCGGTAACACCACGCGGGGCGGGCAGTGGCCTGTCAGGTGCGTGCACTCCGGTTCATGGTGGAATTGTGATGGATATGAAGCGTATGAATCAGATCCTGGAGATCGATGCGCGCAATATGACGGCCACCGTGGAGGCTGGCCTGGTCCTATCCAGGTTTCATCGAACGGTAGAGAAAATGGGATTGTTTTATCCTCCTGACCCTCAGAGCATGAGTGTCTGTACTCTTGGGGGCAATGTGGCTACCCGGGCAGGAGGCCCCCGGGGAGTGAAATACGGTACCACCGGCAATTACGTTCTGGGATTGGAGATTGTACTGCCGGACGGAACTGTCATTAACAGTGGAGGTAAGTTTGTCAAGCAGTCGGTAGGCTATGATATCACCCGCTTGATGACCGGGTCGGAAGGAACACTGGGAGTCATAACCCGGATCAATGTGCGGCTCCTGGCCCTGCCACCGGAACAAAAAACCATAGTGGTGACCTGTGAAAGCCCGGAGCAGGCAGCTGAAATGGTCTCGGAGATAATTGCCCGGGGTACCGTTCCTTCCATGCTGGAATACCTGAGTCAGGGAGCAATAGGTATTATGAACAACATTATTTCTCCGCCCCTGGCTGGCGATTCCGAAGCGTACCTATTGATCGAGGTGGATGGAACCAGGAACCAGGTGGATTACGATACCGCTGTAATTACTAGCCTGTGCAAAGAAATGAAGCCTCGCGAGGTCAGGGTGATAGAAGATGAAAGGGAAGCGGCCAGCTACTGGAAGGCGCGGAGCAATCTGTATCCCTTGTTGATGACCATTCTGGAACGGGTAATCAGCGAGGACCTGACCGTACCGCGCAGTATGCTGCCGCAGATGGTAAGGATGGTTCAGGAGGTATCTGCCTCGACGGGCGTAGGTATCGGCCTAGGTGGACACGCAGGAGACGGCAACATCCATCCTGCCATTCTTAACTTTCAGACCAGTCCGGAGCTGGATGAGAAATCCCAGATTGCCATCGGTGAGCTCTTGAAGAAGGGTCTCGAACTGGGTGGAACCATCTCGGGTGAGCACGGGATTGGCATTCACAAATCAGAGTTTCTGGCATGGGACCTGGGAGAGGCTCAAATAGAACTTATGAAAAGGATTAAACAGGCCTTTGACCCGTTAAACATTATGAATCCCGGAAAGATTTGGCCGGAAGGTGGTGAGTGCCAGTGCTGAAGCTAGCAGATTATGCCCGGGTTATAAACAAGTGTTCCCACTGCGGGTACTGTCAGGCCACCTGTCCAGTGTATTTGGAGGACTTGCTGGAGAGTCACGTGGCCCGTGCCCGCTTGAATCTTATTAACGCCGCTCTGATCGAGAAAACGATACCGATAACACCCCGGGTTAAGGAGATCATCAGCCGCTGCCTTTTGTGTACCAGCTGTACCCGCAGCTGTTCCAGCCAGGTACCGTGTGACGATATCATAACCGCGGCGCGCATTGAGCTGAGCGCCGAGTCAGGGGCGGTTGATTCCCTGAAGAAGTTCGTAATGCGCAAGGTGCTGAACCAGCGGGGGCTGGCAGGGGTATTGAGCAGGGCGGGATCCGTGGCTCAGAAACTGAATATCACTTCTGTGGAGATGCCGACACTGGCTTCCGTTACCTTTGACCGCCAGATGAGCGGGACAGTTGAACCCCGGGGGGAAAAGCGAGCCCGGGTTGCCTATTTTGTGGGATGCGGTACCAACTTCCTGTTTCCCGATACCGGTCTGGCCGTAGTCAAGGTACTGGCTCATAACGGGGTAGAAGTTGTTATCCCCTCGGGTATCGTATGCTGTGGAATTCCGGCTTTGGCCGAAGGCGACCTCGATGGTGCCCAGGAGTCAGTGCGCACCAATATCGAGATCCTGGCCGGCCTGGATGTTGAGGCTATTGTTACTGATTGCACATCCTGCGGCATGGCTTTCAAGACCAAAGCTGCCAAACTCTATCCGGATAACGACCCCCTGCAAGAGAAGATCAAGCTGGTAAGTGAAAAGTTCTGGGAAGCAACCGACTATCTGAACAGCCTGGGATTGGCTATAGAACCGGGCGAACATCCCGGCAGGTATACCTACCACGAGCCCTGCCACCGGGGATGGTCCATGACGGTCGATGACGCACCGCGCCGACTCTTAGCGAATATTCCCGGGGCGGATTTGGTCGAGATGGAGGAACCGGGAAGGTGCTGTGGTGCGGCCGGAACCTTTTACCTGGATCACCGTGAACTGGCCGAGAAGATTCGTTCCCACAAGTTGAATGATATCCAACAAACCGGAGCGGAAAAGGTGGTAACCCAGTGTCCGGTGTGCCGCTTTTATCTGGGAACGCAGTTGAAAGATCAGGTGGTAGTACACCCACTGGGTTTACTGGCTGGAGCTTACGGGCTATAGGTGGCGATGCCCCGCCCAATATTCGGATGTTAGAACCTAATGCTTAGATAGTATCGTTCGAGGTCGAGGGAGGAGTTATTAAGTGTGATTCAATCGGTTGATCGGGCCTTATCCGTGCTGTGTCAGTTCAATGCGCAAGTAAGGTACCTGGGGATAACGGAGCTGAGTCAACTCCTGGACCTTCCTAAAAGCACAGTTCACGGACTGGTAAAAACTTTGGAAAGCCGGGGGTTCCTAACCCAGAATCCTGAAAACGGCAAGTACCAATTGGGGGTCAAGGTATACGAATTGGGGATGGTTTACGGCAATGCAGTTGAACTGCAGTCGGCAGCGAAAACTGCAGCGAACCACCTGGCCTCCCGGTATGAGGAAGCAGTGCACCTGGCCATATATGTTGGGGGATTGGCGGTTTATATCATGAAAACCGAATTCAAGGGGAAGTTGGTGGCATTCCCGAGGGTAGGGGCCAGCATACCTGCCTATGCTACTGCTGTAGGCAAGGTCCTGCTGGCGGCCCTGCCCGATTCCGACATCGAAAAATATCGGGAAGAAGAACTGTTCCCTTTTACCAGCAATACCATCACTAACCGGGATTCACTGCGAGCAGAACTGGCCAAGGTCCGTGAGCAAGGTTTTGCCGTTGACAATGAAGAGACGTTAAAAGGCATCGCCTGTGTCGGGGCCCCGGTATTTGACCGCCAAGAGAGGGTAGTGGCCGCCCTCAGTATTTCTGGACCGGTAGAAAAGATCCTGGGGGAGTCACATCCACAACTGGTTATGGATGTTATCCTGGCTGCCCGGGAAATCTCTCGCAACCTGGGCTGCCCAGTTTGAACAGGTGACCGGAAAGGGGGTAGGGATATCGCGGTAATGATTAATGGAAAGGCCACAGGAGGACATTGGAAGGGGAGAGGTGACTATGAAAGGCGGAAAAGAACTTAAAGAAGAGGTTCAGGACAAGGGTTTTTGCACCTTATGCGGGCTCTGCGTCGGGAGGTGTCCCTATATAAAGAGCCTGGAAGACAAGATAGCCGTAGTTTTTCCCTGCGGTATAGAAGAGGGTAAGTGTTATGCTGCTTGTCCCCGGACGTTTACTGATTGGGATGCTGTGGAAGGGCAGTTTCTGGGAGACGTTGACGGCCGTGATCCATTGATAGGGAGATACACTCAGATCTGGATGGCCAGAGGAACAAATCCGGAAGTAACCCGAGGAAGCCAGGATGGAGGTACGGTTACCACCCTGATTAGTACCGCCATGGCCGAGGGAATGATCGAGGGGGCGGTGCTAACCTCGGCCAGTGACGGTCTCGCGCCGCAAGCGGCACTGGTAACAGACGCTGCTGATATTGGAAAGGCTGCCGGTTCCAAGTATATAGCTGCTACCAGCCTGCAAGCCCTGCATCAGGCAAGGCGATCCGGATTGGAAAGTATAGGGGTAGTAGGAAGGCCCTGTCAGGTTATGGGTGTCCGCAAGTACCAGGCCGTAGTACCTGAGGAGTGTAATAAGGATAGGACCCTGGTGATAGGTCTGTTCTGCATGTGGGCTCTATCCTACGGATTCAGGGATTATGTGAGGCAAGAGGCGGGTGATCGGCAGGTACTTGGGGTGGCCATCCCTAAAGGTGAATTGCAGATAAAAACCACAGATGGCACTATTTCAAAATCAGTGGAGGAGGCCAAGCAGTTTACCCGTTCAGCCTGTAACATCTGTTGGGATGTAACCTCCGAGCTTGCGGATATATCAGTGGGGGCCGCTGAATTTGCTGAGGGATGGAACACCCTAATCGTCCGCACTGAGCGAGGATGGGGATTAGTGGGCAAGGCGTTGAAGTCTGGTGCCCTCGAGATCAAGGAGTATCCACCAGCGATGTTGGAAGAACTCAGGATGGCGGCTCTGGGCAAGAAACGGCGGGTGGTGGCAGAGCTAACCCGGATCCAGAATGAGGGGACCAGTATCGTGGATCTCAGCAGTCCCCGTTTTCGAAGTGTCGTTGAAGAGGAGGTGAATTAAATGCAGAGTGTACTTACAATAAATCAGCCCGGCACTCAGGTTCTGATGATGGGTAATGAGGCGATAACCAGAGGAGCATTGGAGGCGGGGGTTCAATTCTGCAGTTCCTACCCGGGTTCACCCTCAGCTGAAATCTTGTCCTTAATGGCGGCCACCGCCAAGACTTTCGGACACTACGCCGAGTGGTCGACCAATGAAATAGTGGCCATTGAGGCGGCTACGGCTGCTTCCTTTGCCGGACTTCGTTCCCTCTGTATCATGAAACAGAACGGGGCGAATGTAGCGGCAGACTTTATCATGTCTCTTGGTCTTTCCGGCTGCCGGGGAGGATTGGTAGTGGTTTTTGCCGATGACCCCGAATCCCATTCCAGCACCAACGAGTTCGACTCTCGAAACCTGGCCCGTTGGGCGGAGCTCCCCCTTCTGGAACCGGGAACCTTTCAAGAAGCGAAGGATATGACCAGATGGGCCTTTGAACTCTCGGAACAGACCCAGACCCCGGTGATCATCCGCAGTGTGACCAGGATTTGTCATGGCCGGGGTAATGTGGTCCTGGGAGATTTCCTGCCTAAGAAACAGGCGAATAAGCTGGGCCAATGGGATAAGCTGATTGCTCTCAATCCGTTACACCCCTTTACTCATCAAAAGCTGGCCCGGGTCAGAGAAATATTCGAAACATCTCCCTTTAACACCTATACGGGACCGGAAAGCCCGGAACTACTTATTATCACCAGCGGTACTGGCAGTTTTTACAGCCAGGAGGCAGTAAGCCGTCTGGAGGTGACCGGGCGGGTTGGAATTCTTAAACTGGGAACCACCTGCCCGCTGCCGGGGAAACTGGTTAAGAGCTACCTTGAAAAATGTCCCCGGGTCCTGGTGGTGGAAGAGGTTGATCCCTTCCTGGAGCAGAACGTCATGGTCTTGGCGGCCCAGGAAGAGATGCTGGTCAAGTTCTCCGGCAAGGCCTCAGGTCATATAAAAGGGCCGGGAGGTCCGGGCACCGGGGAATTAAACCCTGATGTGGTTATGGACGGATTGAGCGCGGTCCTGGGAGTTCCCCGTCCCAGCCGCCAGGATGTGGTGGTTGATCCGGAAAAGGATATTGTTTTACCGCCGCGTGACCTGACTTTCTGTGCAGGCTGCCCTCACCGGGCGACATTTTTCGCCGCCAAGAATGCCCTGGAGATTGATGGCCGCCAGGGCGTGGTCATGGGGGATATCGGGTGTTACACCCTGGGCGGGGCCAAAGCCGGACACTTCCTTCTGAGTTCACTCTTCTGCATGGGCGGCGGAATTGGCATGGCCAGCGGAATGGGCAAATTAGAGGCGTTTGGTTTTGATCAGCCGGTTCTGGCAATGGCCGGGGACTCAACCTTCTTCCATGCCTGTCTCCCGGCCCTGGTTAATGCCAGGTGGAACAACTCCAAGATGCTTTTCCTGATCCTGGATAACGAGGCCACCGCTATGACCGGTTTTCAACCGCATCCCGGGACCGGCCAGACAGCCATGGGCGAAAGAGGCGTGCCTTTCTCTATTGAAGGCATCTGTAAGGCCATGGGGGCCGATGTTCATATTGGCGATCCTTATGATGTGGCAGCCACTACCGAAAAAATCTATCAGCTGATCCAGCAACCAGGGGTTAAGGTCCTGATCCTGCGGCGGACCTGTGCTCTGGTTCAGAGTCGCCGGGGGCCGAAGCCGCGGGTCTGGGTTGAACAGGAGAAGTGCCTGGGTGATGCTTGCGGGTGCGGCCGTTTTTGCAGCAAGGTCTTTGGATGTCCCGCATGCATCTGGGATGCTGCGGCCGGGAAAGCCCGGATCGACGAGGTGGTATGTAATGGATGCGGGGTATGTGCCAGCCTCTGCCCCCAGGGCGCTATTCAAATAGAGGGGAGGGATTAGCATGGCAATAGCCAGGGATCCATTGAACATAATTATCTGCGGTGTCGGCGGTCAAGGCAATATACTGGCATCTGAGCTGGTTGGCTCAGCATCGGTCAGTGCCGGGCTTTTCACCACTATTGGTGAGACTTACGGTGCCTCGCAGCGTGGTGGCTCAGTTATGAGTCATGTACGGCTATCCAGGCAGCTTCAATACGGGCCGCTTATTCCCAAAGGCGAAGCTGATATAATAATCGGATTTGAACCCCTTGAAGTCCTGAGAGTCTTCCGCCTATACGGAAACAGTGACACCTATGTAATTACGAACTCCCGTCCCAACTATCCCCTGGGAACACTGATCGGTGAGAGCAAGTACCCGGAAATGGCAGATATGCTCAATGAAATAGGCCGGGTGGCAGCTCGGGTGCAGGTGGTGGAAGCCACCGAACTGGCCAAGCAGGTTGGAAGTGCAGTCTCAACCAACGTGTTGATGGTTGGGTGTTTGGCGGGAAGCGGGCTGGTACCCATCGACATTACACATTTTGAGGAGGTCCTTCAACAGCGCTTCGAGGGGCCAGCCCTGGAGCTGAATCAGAAGGTATTTGCTATGGGGGTGCAGGCCTTTCCCCCGGTTTAAACGGAACGGCTAGATTTTGCGCCGTTATTCAGATTTAATGCAGCCACTAACTTATCTGTTGGACTCGTGTCTTGGCACCGAAAAGTGACTCAATACTACCCGGGTCTATTCTGCGAAGTATCCCGTACCGCAGGCTGGTACGGGATGCTCCATTTTTTCATTGAACCTTCCTCAATGATGCGTTTATTTCCAGGATAAACCCGGCTCCTTAGCTTTCTTGATGGGATTCCGCTTTGAAATGTCTAATCGGAGGAATCTTCCGCGGATCGTTTGTCCTGCTGTATCTGCTTACCCACCAGCAGGCTGAGCTTGGCAAAGAAATCGGAGCGGGACTGCTCCTGGCAGCAATGGGTGTACTGGCGGGGAATCAGAATATCATCAATCCAATCTTCATGACACTGGAGGAACCTGCTCAAATCCGCAACAATCCGGTTGTTGTTATGGATAATTTCGTTCCGGGTGTCTTCAATCTTTGTGAATTCCAAATGGCCTCCGGGTTCGGCAATCACCCGGTTAAGAGCCTCTAATACTGAAGATGGGTCCTCATGGGGAGGAACACAGACTGCGATCCGGTCATTTTCAAGAAGGATGTAACCCCAGCTCATTCCGCTGGGATTTTCCCGGTCATAAAACAAGAAGCCTCCATCCCCAATCTCATTCATGCTTGGGAAAAGATAGCCGGTTTTCAAAAGGTCCATGGTCCTTTGGTAATCATCGATGGTTGCCTCCATCCAATCCGGGCAGAATGGTATATTCTCGGCGATCGCAGCCATGTCTTTCCCGGCCTCGACAACCTCCTGGTTGACCAACTTCAGGAGCAAAACAGTTTTTTTCTTGCAGAAGCGTTTGAAGTTCCGCTTATTGTATCCTGCCTCTTTCATCAGCTTTAGGAGAGATCTGGACAGAAGTTTCTCATTCAGAGGCAGTAAGATGATCCATGGCTCCAACAACAGCCAATTGCTGGGGCCAGGCAGTAATCTGGCAACCAGGACGTCTCCAGCCATCAAACTGTCATTGTTTGCGGGGATTTTGTAATGGGCCCGGGGCATGATTAGATTTTCCAGGTAAGCTTGACCTTTCCGGATATGGTAAATGCGGTAAAGGGAAACGTATGATTTAATAAGATTGGTCAGGGCCTGTTCTTCTGCCTGATTAAGAGAGCCCTTCAGGTGCTGCCAGGTTAGCTCAGCCATAGTTGAACTGCCGGGTTGGCTGCGGTAATCCAGGAGGAGCCAATCGTAGAAAAACATGCGATAAAGCCTCTGGTACGAATGACCTTCCAGCAGGTCCTGCATTCCGTCGAGGGAGAGACTGGCCAAAAAATGGCTCATCAGATTATGATGGTGACCGCGTTCAAGCGTTTGGTCAGCGATATCTTGAATCCTGTTGAGAATGTTCCGGTAGATGGTAACAATCGTCTCCGGGTCCATCTCCTGCCACTGCAAAACCTTCACCTCCATAACCATAATTAGTTTTCCCTTTAAATTGGAAAAACCCTGCTTGGTATGTGCAAACGTTGGCTATTAGCATTGCGGTTGCTGGAACGATGCCACCCGGGGAAGAATCAAGCTGCAGTACTATCCTGAAGGAATAACCGGTGTAACAACACCCCGGCAGCGAATCCCCCGACATGCGCCCAAAAAGCGATCTGAACGGCTCCGCCTGCCAGGGATAAAGTTGCCCCCATAATCTGGGTCAATAACCAGAATCCCAGGTATACGAAGGCCGGGATATCGACAAACCAGGGAAAGATGAAAACCGGTATGAGAGTCAGGACCATAGCCCGGGGATACAAAATAAAGTAAGCTCCCATAACTCCGGCAATAGCACCCGAGGCACCAACGGTGGGGATTAACGAAGCGGGATTTACATATATATGAGATATCCCGGCAGCCATCCCGCTGATCAGGTAAAACAAAAGGAATCTCAGGGGCCCCATCCGGTCCTCCACATTATCGCCAAACAGCCACAAAGCCCACATGTTGGAGATGAGGTGTATCAAATTACCGTGAAGAAAGGTGGAGGTAACGAGTGGCGTAATGCTGGCAAAGGGGTGGGAAAAATCAAATTCCCCGGGAATCAAAGCGTAACGGGCAAAGATTTCCTCTATTCCGAGAACCCCCTGAATGTTGAACTGGTAAAATACAAACAGGTTAATGCCAATCAGGATCAGTGTCATAACCGGCGGACGTTCACTGGGGATTCGATCTCGCAGTGGAAACAAGGATTCACATCCCTTATTTTTGGGAACATTATACCATAGGCCTGAGATCCGCCCAAACTGCCATCGCTTTCTGTGATTTGGGCTGATTAGCATGTTGATGGTATAACTTGCCTTATGACGGACTATCTTTGGTTATCATTGGATCAGCACATGTAAACAGGCAGCAGCAAAGGAACGAATGGACCTGTACCTGTTTTTTCAGTATATAAAGCGCAGGGTCTTGACTTTGCATTTATCCTCCCATTATCCTATAATATAGGTCATTGGGAATCAGTACTTTGCGGAAGTGGCTCAGTGGTAGAGCATCGCCTTGCCAAGGCGAGGGTCGCGAGTTCGAATCTCGTCTTCCGCTCCAGAAGTGCATTACCTCGGCCCTACACTGGGCCGAGGTGTTTTGTTAGTGAACCGTCAACTAAGTTAAGGAGGAAATCATATTCTGTTGTAGAAAAACTACTTCAGGATGGGATTGGCGGCAATGAGTTCATCCGTGCCAAAACGGTTCATGATCTAGGGTATGATTTAGCTAACAGGAGGTAAGCATAATTGAAGACGAAGCTGGAAAGAATAGAGAGGAATGAGGTGGCCCTGGAGATTGAGGTTGAAGCTGACAGGCTGGAGCAGGCGATGCAAAAAGCCTATCGCAAAATCGTAACCAAGGTCAATATTCCAGGATTTCGCAAGGGGAAAGCGCCACGTCGGGTCCTTGAAGCTTATCTAGGCAAGGAAGCCCTGTTCGAGGATGCACTGGAAGAGGTTATCCCGGAGGCCTATGATGAGGCTGTGAAGGAAACCGAGATTGAGCCGGTAAGCCAACCCAAGATTGATGTAGTCCAGATTGAAGGTGGCAAACCTTTGATCTTCAAAGCCAACGTCGTAGTTAAACCCGAGGTGAAGCTGGGAACGGTAACCGGATTAAAGGTTGAGATTCCCCGGCAGGAGGTCCGCGAAGAGGATGTCGAACAGCGCCTTGAAACCATGAGAAACCGTTATGCAAAGCTGGTAACGGTTGAAGATGGTGTTCCTGCGGAGAATGGTGATCTGTTAAACATCAACTTTATGGGTTTCATCAATAATGAGCCATTCCCGGGTGGCATGGGGGAAGATTATTCTCTGGAATTGGGTTCGAACACCTTTATTCCCGGTTTTGAAGAGCAGTTGGTCGGTACGGTGGCAGGAGAGGAGAAAGAGGTTAAAGTTACCTTTCCGGAAGACTATCACGCCGAAGATCTCAGGGGGCAGGAAGCTCGTTTTGAAGTAAAGGTTAACCAGATTCAAAAACGGGAACTAACCCCGCTGGACGATGACTTTGCCAGGGATGTCAGTGAGTTTGATTCATTGGAGGAGCTTAAGTCCGATTTAAGAAAAAATCTGGAGCAGGAAGCTGAGGCTCAGACCGAGGGTTTGATCAGGCAGCGCCTGGTCGCTCTAGCGGTAGAACAAGCCGAGATGGATATCCCGGAAGAGATGATAGAGAGCCAGACTGACCTGTTAATGCAGCGTTTTGGAGAAAGACTGTACTATCAGGGCTTGAAACTGGAAGACTATGTACAGATGGCTGGCACCAGTCTGGAACAGATGCGCCAGGATATGAGACCTCAAGCCGAACAATCAGTGCGAGAAAACCTGGTCTTGGAAACCATCGCCAAGCAGATGGACCTTAAAGTCACCGATGAGGATTTCGATAAGCAGATAGAGAAGGCTGCCCAGGAGTTTGGCATGGAGGCCGATGCGGTACGACCCAGCCTGGAAGGTTCCCGGCAGCGTATAGAATACGGCATTCTTCTTGATAAGGCCGTCGATTACTTGAAAGAGCATGCTGAGATTACGGTGATCGAAGGACAATCTGACACCGGTGATGAAAATAGTGGCGAAGGCAAATAAGCTGCCTGCGCACTTCATAACTTAAAGAAGGGATGATAGTGTAATGTCTTATCTGGTTCCGATGGTTGTAGAACAGACCAACCGGGGAGAACGGGCCTACGATATATATTCCCGATTACTAAAGGATCGGATAGTCTTTCTGGGCAGTGCTATAGATGACCAGGTAGCTAACGTGGTTGTGGCACAACTGCTTTTCCTGGAGGGTGAGGACCCCGATAAGGATATCAATCTCTATATTAACAGCCCGGGGGGCTCAATTACCGCCGGGATGGCAATTTATGATACAATGCAGCATATCAGGTCTGATGTATCTACCATTTGTATAGGCTTGGCGGCCAGCATGGGAGCTTTTTTACTGGCTTCAGGGGCCAAAGGTAAGAGATTTGCGTTGCCCAACAGCGAGGTTTTGATTCACCAGCCATCTGGGGGAACTCAGGGGCAAGCTACTGACATTCAGATACACGCCCGTCGTATAATGAGAATGAAGGAAAAGATAAATGAGATTCTCGCCGAGAGAACCGGTCAGAAACTGGAACGAATTCAGGCAGATACCGACAGGGATTACTTCATGTCGGCTGCAGAAGCCAAAGAGTATGGGATAATCGATGAGATTTACCAGAAAAAGAGCTTGAAGAAGGGATAGGTTACGCCGGGAAGAGAGGTGGATTTATGCAAAGGTTTGGAGACGAGCGGGGTCAATTGAAGTGTTCATTCTGTGGAAAACTGCAAGATCAGGTAAAAAAACTTGTAGCTGGTCCTGGTGTCTACATTTGCGACGAGTGTATTGAACTGTGTAACGAGATAATTGAAGAGGAACTGGCAGAAGATCTGGGGTTTGAAATGGGGGATATCCCCAAGCCTCAGGAGATCCGGGAAATACTGGATCATTATGTAATTGGTCAGGATAAAGCCAAGAAGACACTCGCAGTTGCTGTTTATAATCACTACAAACGCATAAATCTAGGAATGAAACTGGACGATGTCGAGCTCCAAAAAAGCAATATCCTCATGCTCGGACCTACTGGCAGTGGAAAAACCCTCTTGGCTCAAACACTGGCCAAGATAATCAACGTGCCTTTTGCCATTGCAGATGCTACGTCCCTGACTGAAGCCGGTTATGTGGGGGAGGATGTGGAAAACATCCTGCTCAAACTGATCCAGGCTGCGGATTATGACATTGAAAAGGCCGAAAAAGGGATCGTCTATATTGACGAGATTGACAAGATTGCGCGCAAGACTGATAATCCCTCGATAACCCGGGATGTTTCCGGGGAAGGGGTACAGCAGGCATTACTGAAGATACTGGAAGGAACTGTTGCCAGTGTACCTCCCCAGGGAGGCCGCAAGCACCCGCATCAGGAGTTCATTCAGATTGACACCAGTAATATACTGTTCATCTGTGGAGGTGCCTTCGAGGGAATTGATAAGATTATTCAGCAGCGTACCGGGCACAAGGCTATGGGGTTTGGGGCCGATATTAAGACCAAGAAAGAGAAACGGATCGGAGAGATCCTGGAACAGATCCTGCCACAGGACCTTCTGAGATTTGGGTTGATACCGGAGTTTGTAGGCCGGGTACCAATTGTGGTAACCCTGGACGCCCTGGATGAGAACGCCCTGATCCGGATACTAACCGAGCCCAAGAACGCTTTGGTCCGGCAATACCAGAAGCTATTTGATTTGGATGGTGTCACCCTGGAGTTTACCGAGGAGTCTTTGAAAGCCATTTCCACAGAGGCTATGCGGCGAAACACCGGTGCGCGAGGATTGCGGGCTATCGTGGAGGATATTATGCTGGATGTGATGTATGATGTACCCTCCCGAGCCGATGTTACCAAATGCGTCGTAACCAAGGATGTGGTGGCCAAGAAGGAAAACCCCTTGCTGGTTACGGTTGAACCCAAGCGCAGGGTGAATTAAGTAAAAAACAGGTTATCAGCACAAACCCCGCTTTTAGGGCTGGAAAGCCTTGAAGCGGGGTTTGTTTGCTGATGAGATATCGTCCTTCATCTACATCAGGGAATATTTAATCATCTTACGATAAAGCGTGACCCGGGAAATTCCCAATTCATCAGCGGTCTTGTTACGATTGTACTTGTGTTTTTGCAGACATTCTCTGATAGTTTGTTCCTCGACAGATGTCTTTTTGAAACTAAGGGCCTTTTCTGATTCACTCAGCTGTCTCATGTGGACAGGGAACAGAGAAATGGTCAATAAGGGGCCAGGGGCCATATTGATTGCGCGCTCAATCACATTGTTCAACTCACGAACATTTCCCGGCCACGTATAGTTCAGGAGGAGATCCATCGCGCTATCTTCAATTCCCTTAATTTCTTTACCCAGTTTGGGGCTGATGGTTTTAATAAAACTGTTAACCAGATCAGGAATGTCATCGGTTCTCTCGCGAAGAGGCGGTATTTTGATATCCATTACACCCAGGCGGTAATAGAGATCGAGCCGAAAGTTGCCATTCCTGACTTCCTCTAAAAGGTTCTTATTGCTGGCTGCAATTATGCGTACATTGACTGGGATAACTTCTGTGCCTCCCAGACGGACTACTGTACCGTCTTCTATGCAGCGCAAGAGTGAACCTTGTAGATCAAGCGGCATCTCTCCTATTTCATCGAGGAAGATCGTCCCTTGATCAGCTAGTTCGAACTTGCCCGGGTTTCCTCCCTTACGAGCACCAGTAAATGCTCCTTCCTCATAGCCAAACAACTCGCTGGATATAAGTTCCCTGGGCAAGGCTGCGCAATTGATGGCAAAAAAAGGCTCCTTGGAACGGTTGCTGGCATTGTGAATGGCTTGGGCAAACATATCTTTTCCGACACCGCTTTCTCCCTGCAGCAAAACGTTAGAGTCTGATCTGGCTGCAATCTCGGCACAACCTAGTGCATATTTGAAGTTAATATTCCGTCCGATAATCTGTTCAAATGAGATTTTGGCACGAGCACCAGATACTCTCTTAATTAATCGCTTGTATTGCTGCATGGGCTGAAGAATGACTACTGTGCCGGCTGCCCGATTGTTCTGACCCGTAAGAGGAGTAGAACTTACCGCAACTTTAACATTGCCGTTCTTATGACGGATTACGAGAGGCTCGTTAGAGAGTTTTCGATTACTGAATACTTTCGAAAAAAAGTATTGATTGTCCGGATGCATTATCTCTTCGAGCGGTTTACCAATCGAGTTTTTATAAGAGATACCAAGATTACGGGCTGCTACCTGATTAATATGGGTTAACCGATGCTGATAATCAAATGTCAGAACACCTTCGGTCATAGACTCCATGATAGCAACCTTGTGGAGATTGGACATTTCACTTTCATACAGGGATTGTTGGAGAGCCATCTGTCGTTCAATTGCACGGGAAGCGGCTACTACCATCCCAAGTGTATGCCTGTTTACCAGGGGAATCGGGCCTGATACCCCCAGTAAACCAATTACCATGCCTTCATTATCAAATATGGGTGATGAGGCACTGGACGAGTAGGCTGCTACCCGGCAGTAGTTTTCATATCCGAAGAACTGCACTGGCTCTTTCAAAATCATGGACATCGAACCGGTGTTAGTCCCCATCACCTGTTCCGCCCAGTTTGAACCTTCAATTAGATTGGATAGGGCGGCGAATTCAAGGGCTTTTTTACCGCCCAACATAGCAAGGACATAGTTCTCCCGGTCTTGAAGGAAAAAAACAAAATCATTTTCCTCCATAAAATGATTTAAGTGGCCCATCATAACTGTGCCCTGCTCCATTAAAGCATGGTTTTTGTTCCTCCTCTCTTCAAGTTCGGCAGCAGTTAGGATTACTTCACAGCGCTGCTTGTATGGATCTACCCCGTATTGTCTGCATCGAGCCCAGGAATCACGTATCTCCTTAGAAACTGTAATTCCCTCGTGATGCCCCGTTTTGTTTAAAGACTTCCAGATTTGTAATATTTCATTCAAATCAGAGTCTCCCTTCGCCGTCGATATGAACTAATTATTTCATTTATGCAACATTGATCGCAACCTGGAAAATCGCAGATACATCACTATAACATGCCTGTTGAAACGATATGTTACGATTCCGTATTAGATTTGTTAAGGAAATGAAACAAAATCAAGGTTCGATTAGATGGATCCACGTTGTGAAATGTTCCAAAAATCCCCCGGTGGCAAGCAAATCGAGGGGATGGCATGCAATTTGCATAATATTTCAATGATTCACCATGTTTCTATTAATCAGAAAGAGGGGAGTATATTTATGTCATCCATTTATGAATCAAAATTCTGGCTAAAAAACTATGATTGGAAAACCGAGCCCACCCTCAGGTATCCCAAATTCCCGGCCTATTCACTGTTGAGAAACGCCAGCACGTATCAGCCTCATAAGGCGGCAACCTGGTTTTACGGCGCCGAAATCACATTCAATGAACTTTATCTGAAATGCACCCGGTTGGCTAATGTTCTGGTTGAGCGGGGCGTTAAGAAGGGCGATCGGGTTGGAATCCTGCTTCCCAACTGTCCCCAGTTTGTTATTGCTTACTGGGCCATAAACATGGCGGGCGGCATTATTGTCAACATCAATCCCTTGTATACTAAAGAAGAATTGAAATTCATATTTGAGGACACCACCCCGGCAGCGTTAGTTACCTATGATGCAATGCTGCCATTGGTTAGACCATTGAACAAGGAACTTAAACAACCGATCGCAGCCGTGTTTGTGTCTAAATTATCCGACTTTATGGCGGGGACCCCCATAAGCACCGCAGCTGATCTCGGTTTAGAGGAAGGGTACTTTCATCTTTGCGAAGCCCTGGAAACAGATAAGATTTGGGCCCCTCCGCTGGTAGATATCAGACCAGACGATCCCATGGTTATTCAATATACAGGAGGAACCACAGGGTTTCCTAAAGGTGCGGTTCTGACCAACGCTAACGTTGTTGCCGGATCCATTGGAATATGGAGATGGTGTTCAGATTACGTAGACAGTCAAAGCTACGATCGACGCCGGGTCCTAAGCATCATACCTTTCTGCCACATCTACGGAGAGACCGCCTGTATCGGATATTCGACGGTTCATGTTGCGACCATGGTAATTCTGCCGAGGTTTGACCCGAACGAAGTATTCGATATTCTTCATAAGTTTGAAAACTTCTCCTACTGGCCAGCAGTGCCCACTATGTTGCAGGCGCTTTTCTATAGCCCAAGGGTTAATGAAATCGACTGGCATGGCAAAATCGGTTACTGCGGGTCCGGGGCCGCTCCGGCATCGGTGGAACTAATAAAGAAGTGCCGCACCTATGATTTCAACTTCGCCGAAGGATGGGGCATGAGCGAAACGTGTGCAACTGGTCTCGGGTCTCCTGGACAAGGAAATCATAAACCACTCAGTGTAGGTATTCCCATGACTGATTATACGATCAGGATCGTTGGTGAAGACGGCAACGACGTTCCTCTGGGTGAGCGTGGCGAGATCTGGATTAAGGGTCCGACGGTCATGAAAGAGTACTGGAACCGGCCGGAAGATACCCAGAAAGCATTCAGCGAAGATGGGTATCTTAAGACCGGTGACGTAGCCTACATGGATGAAGATGGCGTTGTTTTCATCGTGGACCGCACCAAGGATATGATCATTGCTGGAGGATACAACATCTATCCCCAGGATGTGGACAGTGCGCTGCTAAGGAATCCCAAAGTAGCTGATGCCATGACCATAGGTGTACCCGACGAGTATCGCGGTGAAACAGTCAAGTCTTTTGTGGTACTTGTACCAGGACAGACTGCAACTGAAGAGGAATTGAGCAACTGGTGCCGTGAGCTTCTAGCTCCTTACAAGATACCAAGGATTATTGAATTCAGGTCAGAACTTCCCAGAACGAACACCGGGAAAGCCCTGCGCAGGCTCCTGAGAGAAGAGGAAATCGCTAAGAAACAGTCATAACTACTCTCTATCAGTTTTTTAGCAGGCCGGCAATAAAAACCTTAGATCTCTTTTGCGTAATTGCACTCTAAATCGTTAACTCAAATTTCGCAACCAATGTACCTAATTTTATCCAAAACTGAATCAGTTTTATGTAACTCCGCCCGGTTTTCGGTATAACCAGGCGGAGTTTGTTTCAGCAGGGTGTTCGGCAGCCTGGTCCGGCGAACAGGTCTTACATGATGTTACGTTCCGGCATAAAGGCCAATAATGTCCCATCTGAACATGCACCGGGATCTCATGAAAATAAGGTTTTGTGGTCATGCCGGGGCATGGTCTGTTGCATCCGTTGCATTATGACACGCTGGGTAATCTGAGTTGTTCCATACTGGCAAAGATGATGGTCATTTCCAGCCGCCTCCTCGTATCCGTCTGAATTCATAAACGCCATTTCATCGCTCTTTTTTCTCTTTCACAATCCTACTTCCGCATTTGGCATGAATATTGCACCTCATAATATTGTGAATTATTTGAAATAAGAATGGAGGAATCAACATGAAGGCTGACGACATTAAACGGATTCTTATAATAGGATCCGGAACCATGGGCAGACATATTGGTCTCCAACATGCCTTGTACGGATATGAGGTTGTATTCTATGACATAGACGAAAAAGTTCTGCAGGTTGCTACCGCTCATATCGGAAAGATTGCGGCGAGACTCTTACAAACCGGTTATATCTCCGAAGATATGCATGCCAATGTCCAGAAACTTATAACCACCACCACTGATCCCAAAGAAGCCTCCGAAGGGGTGCAGCTGGTCAGTGAGAGCGTTCCGGAGAACATTGCCCTGAAGCAGAAGGTCTGGAGCGAATTCGACCAATACCTGCCTCAGGACGCTATCCTTACTACTAACACCTCCACCCTGGTAGCTTCCATGTTTGCCGAAGCCAGTGGAAGGCCGGAACGCTTTTTGGCCTGGCATTTTCACCTTCCCGTACTTACCGCCAATGTGGTAGATGTTATGCCTCATGCTGGAACCGACCCTGCAATAACTCAAGTTATAATTGAGCATTCCAAAAAGATTAATCAAATTCCAATTGATATTCAGGTTGAGTGGCCGAACTATGTATATAATGAACTGCTTACTTCTTTGCAGGGAGCAGCATTGCGACTGCTGGTCAACAATGTGGCGACGCCGGAAGACATTGACCGGGCATGGATGGCCATTATGGGCACTAAGATTGGCCCCTTCGGCATTATGGACAGCGTGGGTCTTGACACCAACTATCATGTCACTGCCGAAAATCTGGCTCTTCATCCCGAAACCCCGTACCTTAAAGAGATTGTAGAGTTCTTCAAGACCAAACTTGATGCCAATGAACTTGGCCGCAAAACAGGCAAGGGCTTCTACAGTTACCCCAATCCTGCTTACGAACAGCCGGAATTCCTGGAAAGGGTTAAGCCCAAGTATAAGAAATAGAATGGTGTTAATGGGAGCTTATGTTCCCTTAGGCATAAACAAATAAGATTAGCTGCGGCTAAAACGAAATGGAGGGATATTGAGTGTCAAGAATGGTTAACACGGTGACTGGTCCTGTTTCGGCGGACAATCTGGGAATAACCCTAGCTCACGAACATTTACTGTTTGGTTATCCCGGATTTCAAGGTGATCTTACCCTGGGAGCTTTTGATCACGATGCTGCACTGAAGGCCAATGTCGATGTCATAAACCAGTTGAAAGCTGACTACGGTCTTAATACCATCATTGATGCCACTCCGAATGAATGCGGCCGTGACGTGGTGTTTATGCGAGAGGCCGCACAGGCCACGGGAATCAATATCGTAGCTGCCACCGGATACTACTACGAAGGCGAAGGTGCACCCGCTTACTTTAAATACCGGTCCGGAATGACCGATATTATCACCGAAGTCTATAACATGATGAAGGCGGAGATAACCCAGGGGATAATGGGAACCGACATTAAAGCCGGGGTAATCAAGCTGGCCAGCAGCAAGGGCGTTATAACCGACTATGAAAAGGCTTTCTTTACCGCTGCCGCCAGGATTGCTGCGGAAACCAATACCGTAATTATTACTCATACCCAGGAGGGAACCATGGGGCCGGAACAGGCTGATTTCCTGATTTCTCAAGGAGTCAATCCCAAGAAGATTCAGATAGGGCATATGGAAGGTAACCTGGACCTGGACTACCAGAAGAAGGTTCTCGACAAAGGGGTGTTTATTTCCTTTGATCGCATCGGTCTGCAGGTCTACGCCGCCTGTCCTATGGACTCGCAGCGGGTGGAAACGGTTCTGGCATTGATAAAGGCTGGTTATACCGACCAGATACTCCTGGCACATGACTTCATCCAGGTCTGGTTGGGGAGAGCTACACCGGACCTGCCCGAGGAGGCCCTGGCACCCATCGCCAATTGGAACTGGAGCAATATCTTTACCACTTTTGTGCCAGCTCTAAAAGCAGGTGGAGCTACCGATGCGGACATAAACAAATTGCTGGTAGAGAACCCCCGCAAACTGTACGGGCTGTAAAAACGACGGAACTGCAGGGAATCTTCGCCAGGGTTGCCGTGCAAATAAATGATTAATTTATTGGTCTGGCGGGTTTAGCTGACTATGGCTAGTCTACCATCACAGCCGGTTATTCAGAATCTTGAATTACCGGCTGTTTTCTTTTTTCTATCTGCAATGAAAGGAAAGCTGCATATTAGACCAGGGGCAAAAGGCGTCGGAATCCAAAAGGGGTTTCATCTGTTCGGCAAAATCGGGGTGAAAATCAGGTTACCCCACCGTAGGGTTGCTAAAGAATCCGGCTGAATCATGGCGGCTTTCCAGCCTCTATCAACCACCGGCGTCGGAACCTGCCTTTTTTTACTTTACTGGCCAGCACTTAATCCTTTCATAATCGGCAATACTATCACCACAACCTTGCGGAAAGGGTGGACAGCATGAGTGAAGCGTTTGGTGGCTTAAGTGGTTTTGTGGCTGTGATTCAGTTGTTCTTCGCGATTGTGATCGGGCTGTATTTCTGGAACCTGCTGCACAACCAGCAGGGCAGCAGGACCGCTGTTGTCAAGGAGTCTTACAAGGAGAAGGACAAACTAAAAAAAATGAGAGGTTTTGCGCTTACGGAGCCGTTGTCAAGTTTAACCCGTCCTACCAGTTTCGCCGATGTGATTGGACAGGATGACGGCATTGAGGCATTGCGGGCAGCATTGTGCGGTCCCAATCCCCAGCATGTGATAATATACGGCCCACCGGGGATCGGAAAGACTGCCGCCGCTCGCCTGGTGCTCGAAGATGCCAAGAAGAATGAGCTTTCCCCCTTTAACGAGAATTCCGAGTTCATTGAGATCGATGCGACCACGGCGCGGTTCGACGAGCGGGGGATTGCTGACCCTTTAATCGGTTCCGTGCATGATCCCATTTATCAGGGAGCAGGTCCTATGGGTTCAGCCGGAGTTCCCCAGCCCAAACCCGGGGCGGTCACCAAAGCCCATGGGGGAATACTGTTTATCGACGAGATTGGTGAACTGCACTCGGTTCAGATGAATAAACTGCTCAAAGTCCTCGAAGATCGCAAGGTAATACTGGAAAGTGCCTATTACAATAAAGATGATTCCAATATCCCGGCTCATATACACGACATGTTCCAGAATGGCCTGCCAGCTGATTTTAGGTTGGTAGGTGCTACCACTAGGATGCCGCAGGAGATTTCTCCCGCCTTACGATCAAGGTGTCTGGAGATCTTCTTCCGTCCTTTGGAGGAAAACGAGATCCTCTCCATTGCCCAAAAAGCTCTGGATAAGGTGGGTTTCGAAATTGAGGAGGAGGCATTGGTGGAGCTCTCCCGTTATGCTACCAACGGACGAGAAGCAGTCAACATGGTGCAGCTGGCCACCGGAATGGCCCGGAGCCGCAACAGCAACCGGGTTACGCTGCAGATTGTCGAAAAGGTGGTTCAGAGCGGGCAGTACTCACCCCGCGGTGAAAGCAAGAAGAGCGAATCACCAGGGGTGGGGATGGTCAATGGGCTGGCAGTTTATGGTCCCAACCAGGGAATAGTAATCGAGGTCGAGGCCGTAACGATAAAAGTTGAAAATGGGCGCGGCAAATGGAATGCCACGGGTGTGATCGACGAAGAAGAAGTAGGCTCGCACAATCGTACCATGCGCCGCAAGAGTGCGGCCCGGGGATCAGTAGAAACGGTAATGACGGCTCTTAGGTGGGTCTGCGGGGTTGATATGAGGGAGTATGATGTTCACATTAATTTTCCTGGTGGCACCCCGGTTGACGGTCCTTCGGCCGGGATAGCCATGGCGGTAGCCATCCTGTCAGCAATGGAAAACTATGAGGTGGACAATCTTCTGGCCATGACCGGAGAGGTATCGGTGAGAGGGCGGATCAAGCCGGTCGGAGGGGTTATAGCAAAGATTGAAGCCGCTCGCAAGATTGGGATCCGGCGGGTAATAATCCCCAAAGACAACTGGCTTAAGATATTCAATGATATGACCAGTATTGAGGTTATTCCGGTCAGCACCCTGGAAGAGGTTCTGGACCTGGTAATGCCGGGTCACTTCAACAAGAAAGTTAGCCTGCTGCCGATTATCGGTACTGATTTTACCCCGGCAGCCGAAGTCACCACTTTCTAAATATGGGTTGCGAAATTAGGATATGGAATATAAAGGAACAATACAGGATTACCAACTTAAAGGATGAAAAAAGGGCGGACTTACTAGTCTGCCCTTTTTTTGTCGAGTTGCGGGGCCATTTTACATATAGTAGAATATACTTGCGCCTGAAACGGTGGAGGTGTTGTTTTAGTGTTAAGCAGTCAAACAACCGAACAAGTAAGAGAAATTCCTCTCCTACCGCTTAGGGGAGTATTAGTCTTTCCATACATGGTGATTCACCTTGATGTGGGACGGGAGAAGTCAATCAACGCTATTGAAGAGGCTATGATTGCTGACAAGGAGCTCTTCCTGGCTACTCAGAAAGAAGCCCAGACTGACGATCCCGAAGAACAGGATATCTACGAAATAGGTACAGTAGCTGAAATCAAGCAGGTTTTAAAAATGCCGGGTGGAACCATGAGGGTGCTGGTGGAAGGGCTGCGCCGGGCCAGGATTGACAGGTATTTGGAAAACGATTCATTGTTCAGGGTACAGGTTAAAGAGATCTGGGAAGGCGCCGTGCAGAAGAGTTCTGAGATTGAGGCCTTGACCCGTACCCTGGTCTATCAGTTTGAACAGTACGTGCGCATGAGTAAAAAAATCCCGCCGGAGACGGTGGTTTCTGTGGTTTCGATTACGGAACCCGGAAGGCTGGCGGATGTTATTGGTTCCCACCTATCATTGAGGATTAATGAGAAGCAGGCAATACTGGAAGCAATTAATGTCAAGCGCAGGCTGGAACTTTTGTGTGAACTGCTGGGCAAGGAAATGGAAGTCCTGGAACTGGAACGAAAGATCAATATTCGGGTGCGCAAGGCCATGGAAAAAACCCAGAAGGAATACTACCTGAGAGAGCAGATGAAGGCGATCCAGAAAGAACTGGGAGATAAGGATGACCGTGCTGGTGAGGTTGAGGAACTACGGGAGAAGATAGCCCAGGCTAATCTGCCCGAAGAGGTACAGGAGAAAGCACTGAAAGAGGTAGAGAGGCTTGAAAAGATGCCTCCTATGGTAGCTGAAGCCGTAGTTGTCCGCAACTACCTGGATTGGGTCCTTTCACTCCCCTGGAGCAATGAAACCAGGGACCGTCTGGATTTGTCAGCTGCGGAGGATATTTTAAACGAAGACCACTACGGTCTCGAGAAGCCCAAGGAGCGAATCCTCGAATACCTGGCGATCAGAAAGCTGGCCAAAAAGATGAGAGGGCCTATACTATGTTTTGTGGGGCCACCTGGCGTGGGGAAAACCAGCCTGGGTAAATCAGTCGCCAGAGCATTAAACCGCAAGTTTGTGAGGATGTCGCTGGGTGGTATCAGGGATGAAGCCGAAATTCGCGGTCACCGGCGAACTTATGTTGGATCAATGCCGGGCAGGATACTGCAGGGTATGAAGCAGGCGGGATCGAAGAACCCGGTCTTCCTGCTGGATGAGATAGACAAGATGACCTCTGACTTCAGGGGTGATCCCTCATCTGCATTGCTTGAAGTCCTGGACCCGGAGCAGAACTATATGTTCAGTGATCATTATGTAGAGGTTCCTTTTGACCTCTCGAAGGTGATGTTCATTACCACAGCCAACTCATGGCACAATATACCCAAACCCTTATTGGACAGGATGGAGGTTATACACCTCAGCGGCTACACTGAGGAGGAAAAGGTCCGTATTGCCCTTGATTACCTGGTTAAAAAACAGATCGCGGAGCATGGCCTGAAGGCCAAAAATATAACTATATCTGAAGGCGCAATCAGAAAAATCATCCGGGAGTATACCCGGGAAGCAGGGGTCAGAAACCTGGAACGTGAGATAGCCTCAATCTGTCGTAAAACTGCCCGGGAAGTGGTGAAGGATCGTAATAAATCAATTAAGGTTGGAATGAACAATCTGGCGACCTTCCTGGGTCCGTCGCGTTATCGTTACGGGGTGGCGGAGAAAGAAAGCCAGGTAGGATTATCAACCGGCTTGGCCTGGACCGAGTCCGGCGGTGATATCCTGTCCGTTGAAGTGGCCTTAATGCAGGGTAAAGGAAGATTAACCCTCACTGGACAGCTTGGTGATGTAATGAAGGAGTCAGCCCAGGCAGGGCTGTCCTATGTCAGATCGCGCCAGGAGTACCTGGGTATTGAAGCGGATGCCCATGAAAAAACGGATATTCACCTGCACGTTCCGGAGGGTGCGATACCCAAGGACGGACCATCAGCAGGTATTACCATTGCTACCGCCCTGGCCTCGGCCTTTTCAAATCGGCCGGTTCATAATGACCTCGCCATGACCGGCGAAATAACACTGCGGGGTAGAGTTCTTCCGGTTGGCGGTATAAAGGAAAAGGTTCTGGCGGCTCACCGTGCGGGGATAAAGACCATTATACTTCCGGCCGACAACAATAAGGATCTGGAAGAAGTACCGCAAAACGTAAAGCGCAAGATAGAGTTTGTCCTGGTGGATCATATGGATCAGGTCCTGGAACGCGCTTTCGTTAACGAAAACCATGCAAATTAAATCATCGGTTTTTGAAATTTCAGCCTTTAACAGCGGACAGCTGCCAAAGCCCTCCTTGCCGGAGGTAGCTATGGTGGGCAGGTCCAATGTGGGCAAATCGTCGCTGATTAATCGTTTAACCGGGAGGAAAGGGCTGGCACGTATCAGTTCTACTCCCGGGAAAACTCAGAGTATCAACTTTTACCTCATCAATGAAAACTGGTACCTGGTGGACCTTCCTGGTTATGGTTACGCCCGGGTGGCCAAAAAGCAAAGGGCTTCATGGGGCAAGCTTATCGAGGACTACCTCGCCAGCCGGCCGACCCTTAAAGGTCTGGTACATCTGGTGGATATTCGCCACCCTCCAATGGAGAGTGACGTGATGATGCAGGACTGGGTAAGGTCATTGGGAATCCCTACCCAGGTAGTGGCGACCAAGCTTGATAAAATTCCCCGGGGCAAGAGGCTCCAGCATCTCAAGATCTTAAACGCCGGGTTGAGATTAACCACCCCGGCGATTCCCTTTTCTTCAGTCACCGGCGAAGGGCTCCCCGAGTTGATTGATGCCCTGACCTTATGGCTGGAATAACAGGCATGAGGTTGGTTTTTTTGCCTGCGGTCGTTGGGGGATGTAACGGCTCGTCACAATGTCGCTCACTCGCAACCTGCCGAATATGTGGTTCCTGCATACCTGCGAATTTTTATGTTCTCGCACTTTGTTTTCACACCCTCTGACGTTCCCATGCCTGTTTAGGTCTGGCGGAGCCGGGGGAGCTTCAGGCTGGCGAAATCGAGTTCGGTCAGGAGCATGCCGCTAATGATCAGGGCGCAGCCTACCAGGGCACGAGATGAGAGAACCTCTCCAGCCCAGAAATGAGCGAAGGCGGCGCCGAAAATCGGTTCGGTGATAAAAATGATGGCGGTACGGGTGGGAGTTGTGTATCTCTGCAGGGTGTTCTGCACCAGAAAGGCCAAGGCGGTGCCAAACACCACCGTTATCACCAGGGCCTCTATCACCGGGGCGTTGATTACGGGGGGCCACGGTTCCTGAATTAAACCGACTGCCATGCAGGCCAGCCCGACCACAGAAATCTGGACTACAGCCAGGTTTACTGTGTTGTAACGCGGAGAATAACGATCGACGACCACGATATGACTGGCAAAGCCGAAGGCAGCGCCAAGAACCAGTATATCCCCGTAAGAAACCCGGAAGGCATCAGTTATGGAGAGGAGAAAAAGGCCGATGGATGCCAGGGTAATGCCGCAGGTAGTGCCCCAGGTGGGTAAACTGGTGGTATAAATGGAAATTATAATAGGAACCATGACTACAGATAAACCGGTAATGAAAGCGGCATTGGAGGCAGAGGTATACTGGAGGCCAACGGTTTGAAAAACGAATCCGACAGTTAAAAAAAAGCCTAAAACCAGGCCGGCTTTGATTTCTGCCCATGATATTCGATACAGGTGTTGATAGGATACAATGGTCAGAAAAAGGGAGGCCAGGATAAACCTCAGAGCCAGGAAGGTATAGGGACCAATGAAGCCCAGAGCCCCCTTGACCAGAATAAAGGTGCTGCCCCATATAAAAGCGATAAGCAGCAAGTAGATCTCGGCTCTCCAGCGCATGGGAATTTTCCTCATAACCTTCTCCTACTCTTTTATGAAAAGTGGTTAAGCTAATCTCAACATCTTTTTGCGGGAAGGACTAACCTTGTCTTTGTTTCTCAATTTAAACCCGTGGTTGTCCTTAGATTTCCCATTATGATTTATGATTAACGCATAAACGATCTGCAGCAGTTGTCGATGCAGAACACCAATTGCAGGATTTTCTACAGTCGGCTGTTCAGGTGAAAATGCAGACTTCCAGCCGCACTAAAACTGGCCCGGTAATTACTATCTGCTCTACCCGGGCCGGGGAGGGGGACCTTCCCGGTTTCAATAAAAACGACAGATACTTTAATCCTGGCCCAAATATTTTCCTTTTAGCTGAATAGTGGAATCCAGTTTGCTAAAATGTTATAAGTGGCGTTTAGAGGAGGGTAACACATTGGATGATCTAAAAAATTTGCCCAAGACATATAATCCGGAGACGGTCGAAAAGAAATGGTATGACTACTGGCTTACCAGGGGTTACTTCGCTCCCGCGAAGGACCTTACCCGGGAGCCGTTTTCAATCGTTATGCCGCCTCCCAATGTTACTGGTTTACTGCATCTTGGACATGCGCTGGACAACACCCTGCAGGACATTCTGACCAGGTGGCGCCGTATGCAGGGTTACAGTGTGCTATGGCTGCCGGGAACCGACCACGCCGGTATAGCTACCCAGGCAAGGGTGGAGGAGAACCTGTCCCGTCAGGGGATCTCCCGTCATGACCTGGGCAGAGAGGCCTTCCTGGAAAAGGTGTGGGAGTGGAAGCATGAATATGGCAGCACCATAACCAACCAGCTCAAGATGCTGGGTTCCTCCTGTGATTGGAGCCGGGAACGGTTTACCATGGACGAAGGGTGTTCCCGGGCAGTCCGCGAGGTATTTGTCAGTCTTTTCGAAAAAGGGCTTATTTACCGGGGAGACTATATCATCAACTGGTGTCCCCGTTGTCATACAACTATCAGCGATATTGAGGTAGAACATATTGATACCGAAGGGAGCCTTTACTACATAAAGTATCCGCTCCAAACCGGTGACGGTTATTTGACGGTAGCCACCACCCGGCCGGAAACCATGCTTGGTGATACCGGGGTCGCGGTTAACCCCGCTGATGAACGCTACCGGAAGTATGTGGGCCAAAACCTGGTATTGCCCATTCTGGGACGGGTCATACCCGTGATAGCAGATGATTATGTGGACCGGGAATTCGGCACCGGGGCGTTGAAAGTAACTCCGGCCCATGATCCCAACGATTTCGAGATGGGTTTGCGACATGATCTGCCGCGGGTGAACGCCATTAATCAGGATGGTACCATGAGCGATGAGGCCGGTCCTTACCGGGGCATGGACCGCTACGAATGCCGGCGTCGGATTGTAGAGGACTTGAGAGAGCAGGGATACCTGTTAAAGATTGAGGATCATTCCCATGCCGTTGGCCACTGCTACCGGTGTAATACAGTTATCGAGCCCATGATCAGCAAACAGTGGTTCGTGAAGATGAAACCTCTGGCCGAGCCAGCGATCAAGCGGGTCTTGGAAGGGGATATCGTTTTTGTGCCCGACCGGTTTACCAAGGTATATATTAACTGGCTGGAAAACATCCGGGATTGGTGCATTTCCCGGCAGCTCTGGTGGGGTCACCGGATTCCCGTCTGGTACTGTGAGTGCGGAGAGATGATCTGCAGCCGGGAAGATCCAGAGGTATGTCCTCATTGTAATTCCCAGGCCCTGACACAGGATCCGGATGTACTTGACACCTGGTTTAGTTCTGCGCTATGGCCGTTTTCCACCATGGGCTGGCCGGAGGACACCCGTGACCTGGCCAGGTTTTATCCCACATCGGTGTTGGTTACTGGTCGTGACATCATCTTCTTCTGGGTGGCGCGCATGATTTTTGCCGGTTTGGAGTTCATGAAGGAGGTACCCTTTTACGATGTGATGATCCACGGCCTGATTCTGGACGCCCAGGGACGCAAGATGAGCAAGAGCCTGGGTAATGGCATTGACCCGATTGAGGTGATCGAACAGTACGGGGCCGATACCCTCCGCTTTTCCCTGATAACCGGGACCACTCCTGGCAATGATGTGCGCTTTCATATGGACAAGGTGGAGAACACCCGTAACTTTGCAAATAAGGTCTGGAATGCCAGCCGGTTCGTGCTAATGAATGTGGAAGACTACGAGAGAATCGAACTGACGGATAGCGATTTGGAATTGGCCGACCGGTGGATTCTGCACCGTTTAAGTGTGACCAACCGCGAGATAACCAGACTTTTGGAAGAGTATGAACTGGGAGAGGCAGCTCGCAGCCTCTATGATTTTATCTGGGATGACTTCTGCGACTGGTATGTTGAGCTGGTTAAACCCCGTTTATACAGGCCAGAGCAGCCCAGGGAGCGTAAGGTGGCGCAGAATATTCTGGTTATGGTTCTCAAGGATACTCTGAAGATGCTGCACCCGTTCATGCCCTTTGTAACCGAGGAGATATTCCAGCACCTGCCGGAACCAACGGAGAGCATAATGATAGAACCATGGCCGGACAATGAGAAATTCGACCGGCCACAGGCCGAGGAAGATATGAAGGTTCTGATTCAGATTATCAGAGCCATAAGAAACATCAGGAACGAGTTTAATATCTCCCCGGGGATGAAGATTGACGCACAGGTTATCACCGCTGATCCAGAGAAGTCCAGGACGATTAAGAATAATTGTGCTTACGCGGAGATAATGGCCAACCTTAAGGAAATGACCATCGTGAGCCCGCAGGCGGCGAGAACGGAGCAGGCCCTTTCAGCCCACCTGGTTGATATTGAGATCCTGGTACCACTGGCCGGGGTTATTGATGTGGACAAGGAAACCACCCGGCTGAAGAAGGAACTGCAGTTAACCGAACAGGAAATCAAACGAATCGAGAGCAAGCTGAACAACCCGGGGTTTTTAAGTAAAGCGCCGGCAGAAGTGGTGGAGAAGGAAAAAGTACGAATGAACGAAAACCAGATTAAGAGGGAGGGCATCCTCAAACGTCTCAACACCTTGAACAGATAGAGAATTACTTTAAAGCCCTGACGCGCTTTGGTATTAAGCCAGGTCTCCAGAGGATCCAGGCCATCTTAGCCTCTTTGGGATCTCCCCACCAGCGGTATGCTTCGGTCCATATCGCCGGGACCAATGGTAAAGGATCGGTAACCGCAATCCTTAACCAGGTGTTGACCACGGAGGGTTACCGGGTGGGGGTGTTTACCTCTCCGCATCTGCACTCTTATTGTGAACGTATTCGGGTCAACCACCGGTTGATAAGTGGTAATGATCTGTGGGCCTTAATTAAGGTTATTAAACCGGCGATAATGGAATGTGAAGATGCTGGTTATGGCAGTCCTACCGAGTTTGAAATCCTGACTGCCCTGGCTTTCACCTATTTTGAACGCCGGAAAGTCGACATCGCGATTATCGAAACCGGCATGGGCGGGATCTACGATTCAACCAATGTAGTCGACCCTCTGGTAACCGCGATAACCAACGTCAGCCTGGATCATCTCCAGTACCTGGGACCCAGACTTGAGGATGTTGCTTATAACAAGGCGGGTATCGTGAAACCTGACGTTCCGCTGGTTTACGGCGATAACGACCCCTTGGTACTGAAAATAATAAGCGATGTATGCTCCCGCAAGGGAGCACCTTTCCATTTGACCGCGAATACCACCAGACTTACCCGGGTGCGGAATCAAGGTATGGAAGGGTTTGTTCTAAACATTAACACACGGCAATTTTCGGCTGAAGAGGTTCACTTTTCCCTGCCGGGAAGTTTTCAATTGGAGAACCTGTCTACAGCCCTCACCATCCTGGACCACTTGCACCAACGGGGGTTTCCGATCAGGAAAAACCTCAACCAGTCACTGTCAGCCATAAAATGGCCGGGGAGATTGGAAAGGGTTCGCCGTCATCCGGAGGTTATCCTGGATGCGGCTCACAACCTGCATGGTGCACAGGGGTTGGCCCGGGCGATTGAAGAGATCTATCCTGATAGGAACCGGGTTCTGGTAATCGGAATCCTCGATGACAAAGATGGTCCCGGTATATTTAAGAGTCTTGCGGCCCATACACGATTTTGTATTCTAACCCGGCCGGAAGGGAACAGAGCCCGGGATTGGCTCAAGAGATACCAAGAAGCCAGTCAAATCTTTTCGAAGGTGGAGCTGGCGGAAAAGATTGATGCTGGAATCCAGAAGGCACTGGAGCAGGTCCAGGCCGGGGAATACATCCTGATTACCGGGTCTTTCATGACCCTGGATCGAGCCCGGCGGGTGTTTACACAAACTTAGCATGAGTTAACAGGAACTTAACACAGCCTGGAGGAGGGCTGTGTTAATATTTTTTTGGAGCACATAGTTTGTAGTTAGGAAGGCACCTCATAGACCTCTGTTTAGAGTAACAGCTTTCTAAGTATTTTAACAATGACTCCAACGTAGTATTTGACAAGACCGGAACCTGTATTGACTTACCCCCAGGGACAAATGATTCAGGATGCAGGTTAGGGACTTTTGAGAGTCACGAGGTATCAGGTGCAATTTGGAGAGTTGCAAGTACAGGTAAGCGTGTTATATGTACCTGTCACCGGGGAGCATGCTGCAAATTCATTTTCATCTTCACCGGATGCCTTGGTATCGGGGCTGTCTTATTATCTAATTATCCAGGATTGTAAGAAACGCTCGGCGGCACAGGCTTCAGCAAGCCCCGCAGCCGGACGATTAGCCGCAATCATTAATTGCCCACCCATTAAATCTGAATACTGCCAAATAGCAGCCAACGCTAAGAGCGATTCAGCATACCCCGGTCGAATCGCTCTTTTACCTGTCAATCTGTTTAAGAGGCTCACTTTTGCAGGTTCAAAACTGAGGTTCAGTTACTTTCGCCCAGGGTTTACGCACACTGACAAGGCTTTCATGAGGAAAATAAAAGGAGTCACAGTAAAAAGATGCTTAGTTTCATTCTTCTAGCACTGGTAGTTGTATTCGCCCTCCTCTTCGATTATGTTAACGGATTTCACGACACCGCTAATGCCATCGCCACTTCGGTGACCACCAAGGCTCTATCACCCCGTAACGCCATCATACTATCAGCAGGGTTGAATTTCCTGGGCGCTCTCAGTGGGACTGCTGTGGCCAGGACTATCGGCAGCAGTATAATTAAGCCGGGTATGGTTGATGAAAAGGTACTGATAATGGCTCTGGCTGGCGCTATTGCCTGGAACCTTGTTACCTGGTATTTTGGCATTCCCAGCAGTTCATCCCATGCACTTATTGGCGGATTAACCGGTGCATCCGTGGCCATGTTCGGCTTTCACAGCGTTAACTGGCCGGGATTGGCAGTAATAGTATTTTTTTTGATCGTGTCGACTCTGGTGGGGCTGATGGTTGGTGCGGTGGTAATGACGGTCCTGTCGTGGATTTTCCGAGGGGCTTCGCAGAACAGGCTGAACAGGGGGTTTCGCCGTCTTCAGGTCTTATCGGCATGTATGATGTCGTTTTCTCATGGCTCAAACGATGCCCAGAAATCCATGGGGATAATTACCATGGCACTGCTTAGCAGTGGTTACATTTCATCATTTGATGTTCCCTTTTGGGTTATGCTGGCCTGCGCAACGGCCATGGGTCTGGGGACAGCCGCCGGGGGATGGCGGATAATTGCCACCCTGGGCAGCAAGATATTTCGTATTGAGCCAATAAACGGTTTTGCGGCTGATTTCAGTTCTTCAGTGGTTATTTATACAGCTTCGGTAATGGGCTATCCGGTAAGCACCACGCATGTGGTTTCCTCATCGATTATCGGGGTCGGATGCGCCAAACAGATAAAGGCCGTTCGCTGGGAAACCGCCCGCCAACTGGTAACAGCATGGTTAATTACCATACCCTCCACGGCTCTCATATCTCTGGTCTTTTACAAACTCCTGGAGTTCTGCTTCTCATCTCATATTTAATTATGGAGATTATAGTGTAATACTTTCACCATATAAGGCCTGGGTAAACTCACCGCCTCTGTCGTATAATATAAAGAAGGATTTCACAAACCTGAAATAGAAGTAGTTGCCATGCCAAAAAAGGGGGGATGTGAGTATGAAGGCTCTTAAAATTCCAGAAGCAACCGTGACAAGGTTATCTGTTTATTCAAGACATCTGGCACAATTGATTAAGGATGGAATTCTCACAGTATCCTCCGGTGAAATTGCTTTGGGAGTTGGAGTAAGCTCAGCTCAGGTAAGGAAGGATTTGGCCTATTTCGGTGAATTTGGTACCCGGGGAGTAGGCTATAATGTACAGGATCTTTACAGCCACATTATGAGGATTCTGGGGTTAAATAAGACCTGGAACGTGGTGATTGTCGGCGCCGGGAAACTTGGTTCGGCTCTTGCCGTGTACAAGGGATTTGAAGATCGCGGATTCAATGTTGTGGGAATCATGGATGTGAGTGCTGAGAGGATCGGACAACCCCTGGGAGAGTTGGTTATTGAACCACTGGCCAACCTGGAGCAACGTATCCGGGAAAAAAACGTGGAGATTGGAATTGTGACAGTGCCTGCCACCGCAGCCCAGGAAGTAGCCGATATAATGGTTGGGGCCGGGGTCAGGTCTTTGCTGAACTTCTCTCCCCGGGTTTTGAAGCTGCCCGATCATATTATTCTCAGAAATGTTGACCTCTCAGTCAATTTGGAGGTATTGAGCTTCAACCTTTCTTTTTTCAACCGCAAGTTTTAGACAGAAATGGATTATTCATCCAGAAAAGGTACCCTCTCAACCGGGAGGGTACCTTTCTTGTAATTGTGGATAACGAATGCTAAACTTAAAAAAATATAAGGGAGGGGTTAATTTGGGTTCTCGCAGCAGTTACCGTTCATACCCAGGATGGCCTATCCTCCTGTTGGTCTTGATTGTAGGAGCCTTAATCGGTGGATGGCTGGGGGAGGCCCTTGTAAAGCTGGTACCTGTGCTGAATGAGGTTGGACAGGTGTACACCGTTGGCATTCCTCATTTCACATTAGATTTGCAGGTATTAAGCCTCTCCTTTGGCCTCACACTAAGGATAGGTCTTTTCAGCCTCCTGGGAATCATCGGGTCCTATTTCGTATACCGAAGAATGTAAGGAGGTCTTCAGCGTTTCGATTATTTTAGCTTCTGCATCACCTCGGCGGCGCCAGCTATTGGAAAGTCTGGGGTTAAAGTTTAAAGTAGTCCCTCCGTTGAACGAAGAAAAACCTGGTTTATGGGATGACCCGTCCCGATTGGCAATGAGCCTGGCTCAACAAAAAGCCCGGGAGGTAAAGGCCAGGGTGGATCCTTCCATCGTACTGGCAGCGGATACCATTGTGGTCAAGGATGCCGAAATAATGGGCAAGCCCCGTGATCGTAAAGATGCCATTGAGATGTTACAGCGTCTCAGTGGAGGAAGTCATCAGGTGATAACCGGGGTTTGCATAATTGACATGGCTGGTAATCTGGAACTGCTGGGTACCGAAACCACTAAGGTTTATTTCCGGCAACTGACAGAGTTGGAGATTACCCGTTACGTGGACAGCGGTGAACCGCTTGATAAGGCGGGAGGTTACGGAATACAGGGATTGGGAGCCCTTATGGTTTCAAGAGTTGAGGGCTGTTTTTACAATGTGGTGGGTCTGCCCCTGGCGAAGCTGCAGACGATGTTCCAATGTCTGGGGATAAGCCTGCTTTAGGGGTGAAAATGTGGCCAGTGATTACCATACCTCCATCAAAGAGCTGCCGGTGGAGATGCGACCCCGGGAGAGGATGCTGGCTAAAGGGGAGGAGTATCTTACTGAAGCCGAGCTGCTGGCAATTCTTTTAGGGAACGGTACCAAGGATTTGTCCGCCATAGAATTAGCTCAACAACTACTGCAGAAACATGAAGGACTGCGATTTTTTAAAACCATGACCATACAGGAACTGCTCGATCTGGACGGGATTGGATTGGCCAAAGCAGCCCGGATCAGAGCGGCCGCAGAGTTGGGACGTCGATTAGCACTAACAGCCAATCAACAAGAACAAATAAAGTCTCCTGAAGATGTGAAAAACTATGTCATGGAGGATATGAGGTATTATGACCGCGAGCACTTTAAATGTCTCTACCTCAATCGCAAGAACCAGGTTCTGGGTCTGGAGACAGTTTCCGTTGGTGGCCTTACCAGTTCCCTGGTGCATCCCCGTGAGGTTTTCAAACCGGCGGTTAAGCGCAGTGCTGCGGCTGTTATTTTGATTCACAATCATCCCAGCGGAGATCCTACCCCCAGTGCGGAGGATGTTAATATTACCAAAAGATTGATAGAATCGGGCAGGTTGCTCGGAATTGAAGTACTGGATCACATAATAATCGGGGATGGAAAGTATGTAAGCTTGAAAGCCACTAATGCCATTTAGCTGAAGGGAGAAAAGAGATGTTCTTTGTTCGAGATATGGGTATTGATCTGGGTACAGCCAATACCCTGGTGTATTTGAAGAGCAAGGGTATAGTTTTAAGAGAGCCTTCGGTAGTAGCTATCCAGAGTGACACCAACAAGGTGCTGGCCGTTGGCGAGGAAGCCAAACGCATGATCGGCAGAACTCCGGGCAACATTTTTGCCATCAGACCCATGAAGGGTGGAGTTATCGCAGACTTTGACATCACCCAGGCAATGCTGAGCTATTTTATTGAAAAATCTGTCGGCCAGCGTAATCCTTTTGTAAGACCACGCGTAGTAATTAGTGTGCCTACAGGGGTCACTGCCGTTGAAGAACGGGCAGTTCGGGAGGCGGCAGTCCAGGCAGGAGCCAAAGACGCCTTTTTGATTGAGGAACCCATGGCAGCGGCTGTAGGGGCCGGACTCCCGGTTCATGAGCCCACCGGTAATCTGATTGTCGACATCGGAGGAGGTACCACCGAGGTGGCTGTCGTGTCACTGGGAGGGATTGTAACCTCCAAGTCGGTCCGGGTTGCAGGGGACGATATGGATGAGGCCATCATGCAGCACCTGAAAAAGAACTATAACCTGTTGATTGGGGAGCGGACAGCGGAGGAGATCAAGATTAGTATCGGGTCGGCCTTATGGGAAGGCCCCGAAACTTCATACGAGGTCCGGGGGCGGGATCTTATAACTGGTCTGCCCAAGAACCAGGCGATATCTTCGGGAGAGATCAATAAAGCTCTATCTGAGGTGGTTTACGCAATCGTTGAAGCTATTAAGGTGTGCCTGGAACGTACTCCGCCGGAGTTGGCCTCCGATATCATGGACAAAGGTATTGTACTGGCTGGTGGCGGTTCACTCTTGCGGGGGCTGGACCAGCTGATTAGCATGGAAACCAACATGCCGGTCTATGTCAGTGAAGAACCACTCTCTGCGGTAGCACGGGGAACGGGCAAGGTTCTTGAAAACATTGATGTCCTGAGGAGAGTATTAAGGAACCCTCGTAGACATTACTAGGGAGAACAAACGATCTTAATGACCGGTCTGGAACAGGTTTGCAGCAGACATAGGCGCAATATTTAAAATTTGCTTTTACCGGCAAATGTACAAGGGATAACCACGACCAAAACTGTTCAAGCTCAGGGGGAACAGTGGTTAGTATGCGGGGGATGGAGTCAAGTGTTTGGTTTCTTGAGGAACCGTTATTTTTGGTTTATGCTTGCGATCATTGTTGTCAGCCTGACAATAATCCATCAAACATCAGTTGAGAGAGACGCTCTGACGATAGCTGAAAAGATGGTGCGCAATGCTTATACCCCGCTGCAACGCGGGGTAAGTGCTTTTCGCGGGTATCTCGATAGCCTGGAAATCCTCTTTGTCAGCAAACAGAGTCTAATGGCTGATGTCAGACGTTTGGAGGAGGAACTGGCAGGCTTTCAACTGGAAAACCAAGGATTGATGGAATACAAGGATGAAGCCCGCAGGTTAAAAGAACTGCTGGAGTTCAGGGATCAAAACCTGACTAATATGGAAATGGTTCCAGCCCAGGTTATCGCTCGCAATCCAAATACCTGGTACAACACCATTACGATAGACCAAGGAAGCGATAAGGGAATAACTCGCAACATGCCGGTGATAACGCCACAGGGTCTGGTAGGACGAGTCACCTCGGTTTCGTCCGACCATGCGGTGGTGATGCTGATTACCGACCGGGAAGCAGCCGTGGGAGCCCTGGTTCAGGAGACCCGGGTTCCAGGTATCATCGTGGGGACTGTGAACGGCAAACAGTTGAAACTGAGTCAGATCCCCTTTTATTCCGAGGTTAAGAAAGGCAACCGGGTGGTAACCTCTCGTTTCAGTGAACTGTATCCGGCAGGAATAATGATTGGAACCATTGATAAAATTTCGGCGGAACCGGAGGCCTTAATCAAAACTGCCACGATTATACCCGCTGTGGATCTTGACCAGATCGAGGAGGTCCTGGTGGTGACGAATTATATCAATCCAGCATCCGGATGGGTTCTTCCCGCAGGTGATAATGCGGGCGATTCGCAGGGACAGGAGCCTACTGGAGAGGGGGGCGCATCTTCGGGTCAGGATGAGGAACCTTCAGGGCAGGAAGAGGCACCTCCGGGACAGAACTGATTCTGGCAGGAGATAACTGAAAACTTTCTGAGACTGCATACTGGCGGAATAAGCCCATCGGAACAGAACCGGATGGAACAGACGGCATAGAAATCTGATCACACACGTTAAGAGGTGAGTCTTTGCGGAATCTGGTATTATTCCTCATTCCCTTCCTTTCGATATTTCTGGAGAGCACCCTGTTCGGCCGGTTCACCCTGCGTGGAGTGGGGCCGGACTTGATGCTGATATTTGTTGTCTTTTATGCTATTATCTATGGTTCCAGAAAGGGATTTAGTTACGGGTTTCTGTGTGGTCTGCTGGAGGACTTGTATGTAGGCAGGTTCATTGGTATGAATGCTCTCTCCAAAGGTCTTACTGCTTATGTGATCGGTAAACTGGAGGTTAATGTCTTCAAGGATAATCTCCTGGTTGGGTTTGGGGGAGTGGTCCTGGCAACGGTTTTTAATTCCATATTAATGCTATTGATTGCGTTGCTCAGCATGCCTCATCTGGTATTGGATAAATCCATGCTGCTTGACCTTAGCGGGCAGCTTGTTTATAACGGTCTGTTGTCGGTACCGTTCTATATCTGGTACTATAGGTCCGCCAGAAATGGGTGGTTGAAAGCGTCAAAATTCAGGGGGTGAGTGATCTGCATCCCAAAAAGCTTCAAGCAAAGCTCAGGATTTGTTGGTATGTGGTCATCGGACTAATGGCCATCTTGATGATAAAGCTGGCGTTTGTACAGTTTGTTCAAAACAATAAGTATGTAACCAAAGCCCAGGAAAACAGTGTTCGCCTGGTCAGTCTCAAAGCCCCCCGGGGAGAGATCTACGACCGTAATGGCAAAATTCTCGCTAATAACCGCAGGGTTTATACCGTTTCACTGACCTATCTTGGTCTTACCGACCAAGAAAAGGTGGTTCGCCGTCTGGCGGAACTGATGAGTCCAAGTTATCCGGAAATAACTGTAGAATATATAAACCAGTTGATTGAGGACCAGAGGTACAGGCTATTTGAACCTATTACTGTAATGCGGGATGTGGACTGGCAGATGGTCGTCAAACTGGAGGAGCATGGTGCCGAGTTACCAGGGGTAGAGGTTAATGTTGAACCCCTGCGGTACTATCCGGAAAAAACACTGGCCGGGCATTTGTTGGGTTACGTTCATCCTATTTATGACAACAATGAGCTGGAAAAAAGCTATGATCCTCTGAAATACCGGGTAGGAGATCTGGTGGGGAAGGATGGTCTTGAAAAGGTTTATGAGGAATACCTGAAAGGGACTGACGGGGCTCGCCGGGTTGAGGTTGATTCCCGCGGCCGTCCCATCCGTGAACTGGTGACCTTGAAACGCAAAGCAGGAAATAACCTGGAACTGACTCTGGACCGTGATCTGCAGCGGGTGATGGAACTGTCTATGGACCAGGTCCTGGAGCAGGTTCAGAAAACCCGTCCCAAGGCCAAGGCGGCTTCTGCCATATTGATCGATGTTAAAACGGGCGGGATCCTGGCTATGACCAGCAGGCCGAGCATGAATCCCAATGATTTTACAACCAATATGGATCGGGCTACCTTGAACTATTACTTTCCTCAAGGTAATTATGATCCCTTAAATCCAGGGGCGGCAACCAATCGCGCTATTCAAGCACTGTATCCCCCGGGCTCAACCTTTAAGCCGGTAACCGGGATGGCGGCCCTCGAATCAGGGAAACTTGACCCGAAGAATGACAGGGTGACCTGTACCGGTGCCTACTGGATAAGACCTCATATCGGATGCTGGGGAGTTCATGGTTCGGTTGACTACTATGAAGGCCTGGCGGTTTCATGCAACGTCTACTTCCAGGAAGCGGGCCGCAGGGCCGGTGTCAGCGAAATGGCAAAGGTGGCGCGTGAATTCGGATTAGGCGGCAGGACAGGTGTAGATTTACCTTACGAAAAGGGTGGACTGGTTCCAGACCCGACATGGAAGAAGGAGGTAAACAGCGTTCTCATTAATCGCCGCTACGATAAGAAGCGCGAAGAAACAGTCAAGAGTTATGAATCCCTCATTGCTGCGGCACTCACCGCAGAAGATAGAAAGAAGCTGACTGCAGAAAAGGAAAAAGCCCTGAATAAACTAGAAGCTCAATACCGCATAGACTACAAATTTGAAACCACCTGGCAGCAATTTGACACTTTCAACATGTCAATTGGACAGGGAAGCAACAGCTATACGGTGATGCAGCTGGCCAACTATGTGGCTGCTATAGCCAACGGCGGTCGTAGATACCAGCCATACCTGGTACAGCGAGTGGTTTCCCCCGGTGGTGAAGTTATTAAGGAATTCCAGCCACAACTGATTCACGAGGTGAACCTGAATCCGGAAACCCTGGCGATTACCCGCGATGCCATGCATCATGTGGCCATGCCCGGGGGAACCGCCTATTCCATATTTCGCAACCTGCCGGCAGAGATATCCGGGGGCGCAAAAACCGGTACTGCACAGACCGGTCGCGCCGGGGACAATAAAAACCACGACTATCACGGGGTGTTCATCGCCTACGCTCCCTACGATAATCCGCAGATAGCTTTTGCCGGTGTAGTAGAGTACGGTTATCACGGCAGCACCTCGGCCGGTTTGGTAGCCAAGGCCGTATTCGAGCAGTACTTCAAGGTTGTGGACCACCTGGCTGACGACCCGCCACCGGTTCTGGAGCAGGAACTCGTTGCAATCGAATAAAAAAGCATGCGCAAGTCGGGGACGGTCTTTACTTGCGCATGCCATTTGCCATATTTCGTTGCCGGGTTATGGAAGAACTCCGTATTTCCTTCCGGCATCGACACCTGTTATCCGACAAACTCCTTTCGAGAAATCCGGCCTTAAATTCCCACAACAAAGGGCGTAAGCCACTTTCTGCCAAACCAAGCAGACTGTTCGTATTTTGATGCAGGCTGCTCTGACATGTAGATATATGATGATACGAAACATCTTTTTGCTGAATAGAGCCCAATTTGCCTCAATTTTTCGGGGAATTCGCTGGAGGAAAAAATTAACAAACATAGAATCTAGAGTAAAAAGGGAGATGGGGGTGGCGATGATTACTGAGGATGTCGTGATAAGGGAATCCCAGGGGGGGATCATTATATGCTTGAATTCTCAGGACTCATTTCCGGCCCTCAAACAGCAGTTGTCTGAGCAATTGGAGACCTTGGATGACTTGCTGGTTGGAGTTCAGGTGGTGCTTGATGTGGGACAGCGAAAGCTCAGTAAGAAAGAAACCCAGGAGTTGAAAAATTTCCTCTTGGAGCATGGACTTCACCTGAAGAGACTGGTCAGCAGAGGAAAGAGTGTGGACATTAGTGGTAACAAGGGACAGGTTGAGGTCGTCAGTACGCCCACTGCCAGATTCAGTAATCAGGAAATTGGGTCTTCAGAGGAGACCATACTGATCAAACGAACAATAAGATCTGGTCAAAAGGTGTTCTTCCCCGGAAATATCGTGGTGCTGGGTGATGTCAATCCAGGAGCCGAGGTTATTGCTGGAGGTAACGTGCTGGTAATGGGATCCATGCGCGGAATGGCTCATGCAGGTGCCTTGGGTTCGGAAGAAGCCGTGGTAGCCGCTTTTCGCCTTAATCCAACCCAGTTACGCATTGCCCACCACATTACTCGTCCTCCAGAAGGCCAAGTATCTGCGGGCAATGATCCAGAGATGGCCTCTATTAAGAGCGGCAAGGTAATAATTGAAGATCTCAAACTCTGATTTGGAATGGGAGGAAAAGGAATGAAGGGTAAGGTAATAGTCATTACTTCGGGCAAAGGGGGCGTGGGCAAAACCACTACTACCGCAAATCTGGGCACGGCTTTGACCATGCTGGGGCGACGGGTGGTCATGGTGGACACGGATATTGGTCTGCGGAACCTGGATGTGGTGATGGGGCTTGAGAATAGAATAGTATTCGATATCGTAGACGTGGTACAGGGTGGCACCAAATTAAAACAGGCCCTTATTAAAGATAAGCGTTTCGAAGGATTATATCTGTTGCCAGCGGCCCAAACCAAGGAAAAGAGTGCAGTATCACCCCATCAAATGAAAAATCTCTGCCATGATCTAAAGAAGGAGTTTGATTTTGTACTGGTGGATTGTCCGGCGGGTATCGAACAGGGGTTTAAAAATGCTATATCTGGAGCAGACGAAGCCATAGTTGTTGCGGTTCCCGAGGTTTCCTCAGTCCGGGATGCGGACAGGATTGTGGGACTGCTGGAAGCAGCCGGATTAAAGAAGAATCAGCTTATCATCAACCGGATTCGTCCCCGTATGGTTAAACGGGGTGACATGATGGATATCGAGGATATGATAGATATCCTGTCGGTAGATCTGCTGGGAGTGGTACCGGAAGATGAGATTGTGATTGTATCAACGAATAAAGGAGAACCGGCGGTTATGGATACATCCTCCCGTGCGGGTGACGCTTATCGCAGAATCGCCAGGCGGTTGAACGGGGAGGAGGTATCTCTGCTGCCTCTGAACTATTCGGAAGGTTTAATGAACAAATTCCGAAGAATGTTCAAAATGGCGTCCAGGTAAAGGAGGGAAGGATTTGCTACAGTTTTTAGCTAGGCTTTTTTCGAGAGACAAGGATAGAGTTGGCAGCAAGTATGTAGCCACGGAACGACTTAAACTGGTACTGGTTCATGACCGCGTAAATGCATGCCCTCAACTGTTGGAGGCCTTGAAGGAGGACTTGATCCGAGTAATCCGGGAGTATATTGAGATTGATGAAGACGCGCTTGATATCAGCTTTGACAGCATGGAGAACACGGTCGCCCTGGTGGCCAACATCCCGGTTCTAAAAATCAAAAAGAGTCTAACAGTATAATCAAATCAGGTGAGTTATCGCAGTTGCGCCTTTTTATAGGCGCTCTTTTTTACCCGAACCGCTGATCAAGGTCTTAAAATAACAGGTAGGTTAACCACATATTTCCCTCCCAATGGACAGCAGTTGTCGAGCGGTTTATAATCTAGTTGACTTGGTTGTTTACGGGGGAGGTTTTTTTATGCATCGCCGGGCATTAAAGGTAATTGATAAACCATTCTTACTGGCACTGGCGACTCTGATTGTATTTGGTCTGGTCATCCTTACCAGTGCCAGCGGCGGCATAAATTCCGCGGCTCCTTTCGCTTACGTCCAGAAACAATTGATTTCTCTTATAATAGGTATCGGCTTGGTTATGGTAATGCTTAATGTGGATTACAGCCAGGTGAATCGTCATAATAACCTGATTTATGTCCTTACCAATATTTTGTTAATTGTGGTCCTGGTTCTGGGTACCGAACAGCGGGGTTTGCAGGGATGGATATCTATCGGCGGATTCAATTTTCAGGTGGCCGAGTTTGCCAAAATCATGATTATTCTATGTTTTGCTGACTTCCTGGCCAAACGGCAGGGAATGCTCCACACAATGCGGGATATGCTGCCTTGCTTCATGTATATGGGACTCCCAATTCTGCTGGTTATGGCACAGCCTGACCTGGGTACTGCACTGGCTTTTGTGGCCATTACTCTTGGAATGATGTTCGTAGCCGGTGCGAATCCCCGACTCCTTTTGTGGATAGTATTTGGGGCACTCGCCCTGGTGGTAGCGGCGTTGTTTCTCCATGTCCAGTTCGGTATGTGGCTGCCGCTTGAGGACTATCAGATTAAGCGGCTTACCGTCTTTCTGGACCCCTATAACGATGGACAGGGCGGCCGGGGAGCTGGCTGGAACATTATTCAGTCCCTGGTTGCGGTCGGCTCCGGAGGGTTATTTGGCAAGGGATTGTTCCAGGGAACCCAGGCACAGCTTAACTTCCTGCCAGAACACCACACAGATTTCATATTTGCCGTTGTGGGTGAGGAGTTCGGCTTCATAGGCGCGGGTCTGCTGTTGCTGCTTTTCGCGGTAATCCTTTTGCGGGCCATCCTTATCGCTTATAATGCCAAAGATTTCTTCAGCACCCTGGTGGCCATCGGAATAATCTCTATGTGGCTCTTTCATATCTTTGAGAATATCGGCATGTCTATTGGCCTTATGCCAATTACCGGGGTACCGCTGCCGTTTATCAGCTACGGGGGAAGCTTCATGCTGGCGAATATGATAGCGGTCGGCCTCCTATTAGATATCAATATCAAAGGCAAGAAGATCGTCTTTTAATGTAGCATTCCCACCTCCAGTGCACGGTAAAGTCAATCGGCTGCTTTTCTATCCAATTTCCGGCAAAAGGACAACTTTATTGGTATATTAATGCCTTCCTCCAATATATTTTTAAGAGGATGGGGGAGGGACTGTGATGAGTAGCTTTAAGACCAGACTACTTATAGCGTTGATCCTGATTGTAGCCGTGACCTGGGTTTACCAGGGGAGTGGCCAGACCCAGGGCATAATCCAGTCATTGCTGAGTTATGCCACTACCAGGGATTACAACGTGAACCGGTGGGCAGAATCGATATGGAACGATCAGGTGATGACACCGGCAGTTTCCACTTCAGCCTTTCATCTGCCCTGCAGTTTCACCGAGGTGGTTCGTCATTTTGGGTGGTACTACAATGCCCGAACCGGAGACCAGGCCTTCAATCCGGGAGTGGTATTGCGAATTAATTCCGGCACCCTGGTATACCCGATCCTTCAAGGAGAGGTTTCTTCAGTAAGCCTGCAGGAAAACGGATACCAGGTGGTTTTGCAGCATGGTGATGCCCTGACCTCAGTGATCCGCGGGCTGCGGGAGGTAAGTGTGGACGAGGGAGAGACGGTTGACGAATCTACTCCGTTGGGCAAGGGAGATGACCTGCTGTATCTGGAACTGAAAAACGAGGATGGGCCGATTAATCCGGAAGGCTTTCTTGCCACGGAAAACCCCGTATGAGATTAGGCTCAATAAAGGGAGTTGATCTGGCGATCAACCCACTTTTCCTGCTGGTATGCCTGATCTACCTGTGTACAGGGTTTATCGAGGTTCTATGGATCGTTTTGGCCTTGCTTTTACATGAGGCGGGGCATGTGCTTATGGCTCTCATCTGTGGTCTAAGACTGCTGCGGGTGGAGTTGTTTCCGTTTGGAGGGCAGATCTCAACTGAAGGGCTGGTTGGTGACGCCCCGGGACGTGATATGATGGTGGCACTGGCTGGTCCAGTCGCCAGCTTGTTTTCAGCTGGATTAACCTATATAATGGAGGGAAATCTAAGGATAGCGGGTTTCTCTTTTTTTATGGAGTTTAACCTGTTGCTGGGACTATTCAACCTTCTGCCGGCATTGCCTTTAGATGGAGGAAGAGTTCTTAAAGCACTATGTTCAACCCGAGTTGGCATCCGGACGGCAACCGCGGTTGGCTCCTGGTCAGGGCAGATTCTCGCCCTGGTGCTGCTTATTGCTGGTCTTTATCTGGGATTTCGCGATCCTCTCGCTGTGAACCTGCTTCTGGTGGCTGGTTTTCTAGGATTTAAGGCTCGTGAAGAACTGCAGATGCTTCCTTATGGGTTCACCCGCTACCTGCTGCGAAAGCGGCTCATGCCGGGAGAAAACGGTATGGCTGCCGCGCGGATAACCGTAGCCCATAGCAGGGTACAGGTCAGCCGTATTTTGAACCGCAACCGGCCTGATGCCGTTGCCGTGGTCCTGGTTATTGACACCCAGGGGAAAGTTGTAGGGGTTTTGACCGAGAGAGTTTTGATTGAGGCCATGCTCACCCGGGGACCAATGACAACTCTTGAGGAATTGCTGCCGGTAACTGAAGGATATGAAGATCAGGATGACTAGTTATTGCCGCGGATTCATGCAAGGCGGCGGCAAAAGGTTTTTACCGCACACGTACAATAATCCCTCAAACAAGAATGGAAGGTGCTATGCTAAAGACAAGACTTGCCCGTATCCTGCCTCAGGTAAGTAAACCGGCCCGGTACACGGGTAATGAATTGAACGCGATATATAAGAAATGGGATGAGGTAAAGGTCAGAATGGTATTCGCTTTTCCCGATGTCTATGAGGTTGGCATGTCGCATATGGGAGGGAGGATACTGTACGGCCTGGTTAACAATCAAGAACAGTTCCTGATGGAGAGGACTTTTGCCCCCTGGCCGGATATGGAAGAAAAAATGAGAGAGAACGGAATCCCCCTCTTCAGCCTGGAATCCATGAGACCCGCAGGTGATTTCGATGTGATAGGATTTTCACTGCAGTATGAACTCTCTTACAGCAATGTATTGAATATGCTGGATCTAGCGGGTATTCCTCTGTTATCAAGGGACCGGGACGATTCACATCCCTTGGTAATCGCTGGAGGTCCCAATGCCTTTAATCCCGAACCCCTGGCCGATTTTATTGATGCTTTTGTGATCGGTGATGGCGAGGAAGCAATACTGCAAGTTCTTGATTCGATTAAAACGAACCCCGGGTTGCCCCGGCATAATATGTTGGAGGTCCTGGCCGCCGTTCCGGGGGTTTATGTCCCCGGTTTTTTCGAGGTAAAATATAATACTGGTGGTACTGTTGCTGCGATGAATCCGGTTTGCCCGGGAGTATCGCCCCGGGTGACCAAAGCGGTGATACCGGATCTCGACGAAGCCTACTTTCCGGTTAGCCCAGTAGTGCCCTATCTGGGAATCATCCATGATCGGGCGGTTCTGGAGGTCATGAGAGGCTGCCAGCGCGGCTGCCGCTTTTGTCAGGCGGGCATTATATACCGCCCGGTACGGGAGCGCTCAGTTGACAGGCTCAGGGAGATGGCCCGTCAAACTCTAGGGGCTACGGGCTTCGATGAGATATCCCTGGCCAGCCTCAGCACCGCCGATTATTCAGAGATTGGGCAGCTGACCCGATCACTGATTGATGAGCACGGGTCACGCGGAACGGGGGTGGCCTTGCCTTCATTGCGGGTAGACGCATTCTCAGTGGGATTGGCCCAGGAGGTTCAACGGGTACGCAAAACCACCTTGACCTTTGCGCCGGAAGCCGGAACTCAGAGGCTGCGAAATGTAATCAATAAAAATGTATCTGAGGAAGAAATCTTAACCGCCTGCCGGGCGGCTTTTGATGCCGGGTGGCTGGGAATTAAGCTTTATTTCATGCTGGGTTTGCCCACCGAGACCGATGAGGATCTGGACGGGATTATCGATCTGGTGCGAAAAATTAAGCGTTTGGCGGCGGAACGTTCCCGGCGTCCCCCGAAGATACATGTCGGCCTGGCCTTTTTCGTGCCCAAGCCCCATACACCATTCCAGTGGGAGCCGCAGATAACCAGGGATGAGATGGCGAGGAAACGCCAGTACATACTGGAAAATGGGCGGATAAAAGGGGTAAAATACGATTTCCATGACCCCTCCACCAGTTACCTGGAAGGCATAATCTCCCGGGGAGACAGGCGTCTCGGTAAGGCCATCCTGGGAGCCTGGCGGCGGGGAGCCCGCTTTGATGGCTGGAGAGAGTACTTCAAACTTGAGAATTATCTCCTGGCTTTGCAAGAGGCTGGGCTTAATCCTGAATTCTACGTAAGCCGCAGGCGGGAATTGGACGAGGTACTGCCCTGGGACTTCATTGATACCGGAGTAACTGTTGATTTTCTCAAAGCCGAGAGAGACCGGGCATATAGGGGCGAGCCTACCCTGGATTGCCGGGAGGAAGGCTGCCAGGACTGCGGCATCTGCTCAGGATTGGGAGTTGCCCTGCAGTTGAAAGGTGGAATTGAATGCGCTGGCGGGTAGAGTATGAAAAAGGTCCTGCGATAAGGTATCTATCCCACCTGGATATGGTGCGTCTCTGGGAGAGAATGCTCAGGCGCAGCAACCTTCCACTGCAGCTAACCCAGGGTTTCAACCCTCATCTTAAAATCTCACTGGGTACGGTGCTCCCGGTAGGTCTGTGGGGGAAAAGGGAGTACCTGGACATGGAAACGGAAGAGGACATAAGCCCTGCTGAGTTGTATTCCCGATTGGAGGAGGCAGCACCGCCGGGAATTAAAGTCAGGCGGGTGAAGAGGCTTTCCCGGGAATCACCGTCATTGATGGCGGCAGTAAATACCTCGGCTTACCGGATTACATACCACCGGATGCTGGAGGAACGGGTCAGGAATAGTGTTCAGGGAATGGAAAGAGCGTCCGCGATTCTGATTACTCGCCCGAAGGACCAGCGCGAGGTGGATGTAAAGCCTGGAATTGTTCGCCTAAGCTGTATCCCCGCTGATGATGAATTTATACTTGAGACTCTGGTCAATACCGGCAACCAGGATGCAGTCCGGTTCCCTGAACTGGTACTGGCCCTGGCTGAATTCGGGATGGACCGGGAAAGCATTATTGATTACTGGAGAGAAGCCAACTACATACGAACCAACGGAAAACTGACAGACCCTTTGGAAGCTTAAATAAAAGGATGTAATACAAGGTGCGAAGACAACTGATTATAGAGAAATATCCATGGGAGACCCGCCTGGCAATCGTGGAGGACGGACGCCTGGTGGAGCTGCACTACGAAGAGGATGATGACCGGGTAGGCAACATTTACAAAGCCCGTGTTATGAATGTATTGCCCGGCCTTTCCTGTGCTTTTGTTGATCTGGGCTACGAAAAGAACGCCTTTCTTTACCAGGGCGATCTGAGAGGGATAAAGCCTAACGTCTCAATCGGCGATGTTCTCAAGAGGGATAACGAAATACTGGTACAGGTGAAAAAAGAAGAGGTTCCCGGAAAGGGTGCTCGGGTTACTACTCATCTAACCCTGCCAGGGCATTATCTGGTCTTTCTTCCATACCAGAATGATGTTAGCATATCACGCAAGGTTAAAGACCCCGAGCTAAGAGAGGAACTGAGGACCTACCTCAGAGGATTGAAACCCGAGAATTCGGGTTTAATAGTAAGAACAGCCGGAGCGCTGGCGCCACTTCAGGATTTGGCCGCAGAACTGGACTCACTCTACGCCAAGTGGCAGCAGATCTGCGACCTGGAGAGGCATATGGCAGCACCAGCCCTGATATACAAGGACCTGGACGTTATACAAAAAGTTCTGCGTGATTATGTTGATGGGCGAACCACCAGCATCGTGCTGAATGATAAAGAGCAGGCAAGTCTTATTAGAGAACTCATAAGCCAGGATGCCGCAGCCCGCGGGATCAAGATCAAGGTGGAGGATGCTCCCCTGGAAAAGCTGGGCCTGGAGCGGGAGATTAAGCGTCTTGCAAAATCAAGGGTCTGGCTGAAGAGCGGAGGATTCATAATAATTGAGGAGACAGAGGCTATGGCGGTGATCGATGTAAACAGCGGCAAATATACCGGCAAACGCCAGTTAAATGAAACCATCCTCAAGATAAACCTGGAAGCTGCTCATGAGATTCCTAGACAGCTTCGTCTACGTGGTATCGGTGGCATAATCCTGATTGATTTTATAGATATGAAAGAGAAAAGTCACCGGAACGAGGTTCTGCAGGCCTTGGAGCAGGAATTATACAAGGATAAAGCCCACAGCAGAGTCCTGGGCATTACCCGGCTGGGACTGGTAGAGATGACACGCAAAAAAACCAGGGCCAGCCTGGGAACCGTGCTGGCCGAGGAATGCCCGGTGTGCGAAGGCAAGGGCCGGACACCCAGCAATAAGGTGATATGTCATGAAATAATGCGCCAAATCTATAATTTGGGACGTCGCTCAGCCAACACGGTTACTGTTGAGGTTCGTCCCGAGATACTCACTCCTCTGGAGGAGGAATCAAGGCATATAAGCCAGATCAAGGAACACCTGGGCAAAGATATAGTTTTTACTCCCAATCCTGACCTGGAAGACTACTACCAGATCAGATAACACAAACAACAGAACCGTCCCCCTGTTTATGTAAGCGTTCCTGGATGTCGAAACAGGTGTTTTCTTCAACCTGGATGGTCCAGGAGGCTACCTTGCTGCCGAAGACAACTGCCTCGCGGAGAGGGAGCTTTCTGATCAGACCCATAACCGTTCCGGAGAAGAAGGCATCTCCGGCACCACTGGAATCAATAACCCTGGTCTCAAAAGCAGGCTGAAAGCCTTCTTCCCCGGTTCGGGAGTCAACATAAACCGACCCTCGCGGTCCCAGGGTGATTACCATTGATTTCAGGCGTTCTCTCTTAACCAGTTTTTTTAGTTCCTGAAGCACCTCGACGGCTTCGGTGTTGGTTATATCATGGCCGATCAATCTTCCAGCCTCAACGTCATTACAGATGAAACACTCGGTTTGGCTGAGAAGTTCCGGGTGCCTAAGGATCACCTCCAGGTTTCCGGGAATCCCGTAGACCGGCTTGTTATGCTCCCGGGCGAGATTGACAACCCTCCCGGAAATATCGGCGTTTAAGTCCAGTTCCAGCACCACATGGCTGACCCGCTCTATTATCTCATGGCCTCTCTCATCTACCAGTTCCTGCAGTAATGAAAGGTCCGGCATCTGCGAAATTGATCCCGCCAAATCTCCCTTCTGATCCAACAAGGCCAGCCAGAGCCCCATCCCGCGATGCTTGCTTACTCTCAGGTAATCCAGGTTTACACCGGCCTGAAGCAAGCGGCGGGCCACCTCTTCGCCCATGGCCGTGTCATCTATGCTGGACACAAAATATACATTCAGGTTTAGCAGGGACATGTTCTGGGCCACGTTACGGCCAACCCCGCCATGAACAAACTTGATGCTGCCCAGGTTGCGCCCGTACGGGTTATAAAGCTGTCTGGCAAATCCTTTGCAGTCCATAAAAACAGTTCCGATCACGGCTACTCTCGGCTTCATTAGCTTCCTCCCGGTGTTGAATCAGTCATCCAAGTTCATTAATTAGCGATTGTATGGTGTAAATCCTGCCTATGGCGTTGTTTCCGGTGCAATTAGATACTGATTAATTATTGTTAAAATGCAAGGCATTGATTATGTACTGCGTAAATAAAGATAAGGAGTTGCTGGCAAAATGATCAGTATTGCCATTGGGAGGGGAATTATGGAGTACCAAAATAATCTTATGAAAAATAACCGGGCCTGGTTAACCGCTTTTAAGCTTATCACCCTGGCAATTTCTATCGGAGTGCTAATTTTTTATTGCACCACCCGGCCAGCCTGGACCTCACCGGGGGTACCTAATGACGATGGGGTATGGTATCGAATTGAAGGACAGAATATAATCTTGTCCTGGGGCGAAAAACCTACCGGAGGATATGCAATTAACATTGATCAACTGGAGGTTAGAGGAGACACCCTGGCAGTTACCTACTCTTTGCAGGCACCGGCGCCAGGTGAAATGGTGACTCAAGCCCTGACCTACCCGCAGGCAACCGCCGTGATTCCGGGCAAGTCAAGCCTAGGGAAGGTTGAATTGATTAGACGGAGCACCAGTTCGCGATCAATTTCGGAATCAGAGGCTGGACTGCTGCCACCGGTAGGTTCACTTGATAATCTGAAGAGACTCCTGGACCAGGCTACGAAAGACCGCAGGTATTACCTGGAATATACAAGGGCCGAGGTGACTTTGGATGCTGCTGCTGCGCCCTCAGCGATGAATCAGGTTAAGAGTAAGGAAGCAGCTCAGGACTACTCGGGAACCAATGTGCAGGTATCTGGAGTGGATGAGGCCGATGTGGTCAAGACAGACGGAAACTACATCTACCAGGTTAACAACCAGGCGATCAAGATAATCAGGGCTTACCCGGTTACGAAACTCCAGGTGTTATCAACCATAAGCTTTACCGATGCCGGTTTTACTCCCCTGGAGCTATACGTAAACGGGAACCGGCTGGTGGTGATTGGAACAACCCATTCTGAACTCGTTTACCCGGCCGAAAAGGGCAATTCTCCAGGCATCTATCCGCCGCCAATGCGCAGCCAGTTCGCCAAGGCGTTGGTCTATGACATCACAGACCGCTCCAAAGTGAAAAAGATGCGCGAGGTTGAAATCGAGGGGAATTACCTCTCATCACGCAAAGCAGGTAATATACTGTATCTTGCCGCCAATAAGTGGATCAGCTACTATCGGGCTGAGGTGGGTGAAGATACTGACCTTAGGCCTTATTACCGTGATAGCGCAACCGGTAACAGTATGCTGGCGGTAGACTATCCTGCTATCAGGTATTTTCCGGATTGTGTTGAGCCGAACTACTTGATGGTTGCCGGGATAGACCTGGACAGGAACGAGCCAGCCGTAATCTCCACATATCTGGGATCTGGAGAAAACATATACTGTTCGGAAAAGAACCTCTATGTGGCCCTCAGCCAGTGGCAGTTCAACCCCCGGCCCCTGCCGACTGGAAATCGGGTTATGCCAGAGATAATTGTGCCCCGGAAGAGCAAGACCACAGTCTATCGCCTGGCTTTGAAGGAGGGACATCCGGAGTGCACCGGCAAGGGCGAGGTGCCGGGAACCATTCTCAACCAGTTCTCCATGGATGAGCACAATGGCTATTTCCGGATAGCGACCACGACCGGTGAGATGTGGCGTACTGATGAAGGAACCTCCAAGAACAATATCTACACATTAAACGATAAAATGGCCATTGCAGGGCGACTTGAAGGTATTGCTCCCGGTGAGAGGATCTACTCCACCAGGTTTATGGGCAGCCGGGTTTATATGGTGACCTTCCGGAATGTCGATCCCCTATTTGTTATCGACCTTAAGAACCCGGAAAAACCAGTAATTCTGGGAGCTTTGAAAATACCGGGTTACAGCGATTACCTCCACCCTTACGATGACAACCACATTATAGGTTTCGGCAAGGATACGGTGGAGGTTAAGGCAGGGGAAGGATCCCAGGCCTTCTACACCGGGATGAAAATCGCCATGTTTGATATTACCGATGTCACCACGCCCAGGGAGATGTTCAAGGAGATTATCGGGGATCGTGGAACAGACTCGGAACTCCTGCATAACCATAAAGCGCTCCTGTTTTCCCGGGAGCGGAACCTCCTGGCATTTCCGGTAACGGTAATGCAGGCCAGCAAAGGCACTTCGAATGTCATGCCCGAATACGGAAGGTTCGAGTTCCAGGGCGCTTATGTTTACCAGGTAGACCTCAAGCATGGGTTCCAACTTAAGACCCGCATATCCCATCTGACGGATGAGGACTATCAAAAAGCCGGCCATTACTGGTATAACAGCAACCGGAATGTGGAGCGCATCCTGTATATAAACAACGGGCTTTATACCCTTTCCAAAGGAAGAGTACGGGTCCATGACCTGTCAACATTCAAGGAAACCGGCAGCCTCTGGCTGTAAGAACCGCCAATGGGATAAGGCTCAAATAAGAGTCAAGGGGAACAGTCTCTGCTTCACAATAATTTCAGAATAAGGAGTAATCCCGTATCACATCTAAGTGCTGCGGGGTTATTTTTTGAGGGTATTTGGTCAATATTTGGGTTTCTCCATTAGTTGCCATACCAGTATTAGATTCACATTAGGGCAGGAATTGGGCAGGATTGGAAGAATACTTATTCCCAGAAGATATTACTAATCTAGGAGGGGGTATCTAAATGGAAATTAAAAGAATAGGCGTTTTGGGAGCGGGTATCATGGGAGCGGGTATAGCCCAGATCTGTGCCGAAGCCGGTTATGAGGTAATCCTGGTTGATGTAGCCGATGCGTTTGTTAATAAGGGCTACCAGGGGATTGTCAAAAACTGGTCCAAAGCTGTGGAGAAGGGTAAGAGGACAACTGACGACCTGGAGAAGTTCAAGGCTCTGATATCCACCAGCGTGGACAACAAGGATTTCAAGGACTGTGATGTGATAATTGAGGCCATAGTAGAGAACATTGATGTCAAGAAAAAAGTATTCAAGGAACTAGGGGAAATTTGCAAGGAATCCGCTGTCCTGGCTAGCAATACCTCGGCGCTCAGCATCACTGAGATAGCGGCTGCCAGCGGCCGGCCTGAGTCAGTGGTTGGAATGCACTTCTTTAACCCGGTTCCGGTGATGAAGCTGGTAGAAGTAATACCAGGGGCCGAGACCAGTGATGCTGCTATTGCAGCGATCACCGAGCTAAGCGTAAAGATCGGCAAGGAACCGGTCAGAGCCCAGGAAACCCCGGGCTTTATTGTCAACCGCATTCTTGTTCCCTATATGAATGAAGCGGCGATGTTGTACCAGGAAGGAGTCCCGGCGGAGGAGATTGATAAGGCCATGAAACTGGGGGCAAATATGCCTATGGGTCCTCTGGCTCTGGCGGATCTGGTCGGACTTGATACTCTTCTCATGATATGTGATTATTACTGGAGAGAGTTCGGCGACTCTAAATACCGCGCGTCTTTGGCATTGAGAAACAAGGTGCGCGCCGGGCATCTGGGAAGAAAAACCGGAAAGGGCTTCTACGATTACACTAAGTAACGAAAAGCATCCCTGAGAATTAACCGTGGGAAACTAAGCAGTCTCTAAGTCAACCAGCCATTACTTACATGAGGGAATCGTTTTTTGCCTCACCACTTGCCCCGGCTGTAATAACATTTGAACTATAAATTCTTAATAAAAGCTGGTTCGACACTTTTTATCATTGGAACCATACTGAGTTGCGCGAAACCACCCTTTGCCCCAAAAGGGTGGTTTATATTTTTGTATTGCCGCAGATCTGTATAAGGCTACCTAACAGTGAAAGGCGGCATGACAAGATAAAATCCCCCATCCTCCAACATACTTCCAATTGCTCACGAAAAGAGGTTAATAGAAATATTTAGAGAAATTAATTATAGTGTTGTCAGATCGGAGCTAACATCAAAGAGCTGGTGGGCATAGGGTTTGCACACATTAGATCAAACAGGGAAAGGAGCATCGAAAAACTACTCCGGGGATAACCGGTGAGTTTTTTGCGCCAGGAGACTAGTCTTCCCAGCTAGGATTAACCAACCTGAGAAAGCGGCCTGATGAGGCTGTCTTGAATCTGACTTAAGGCGGCTAATCGTGGGCTATAGAAAAGGAGTGATTAGATGAAACCAGAAAAACAACGGTTTGATGGCGTCCTGGAGCAGATACCTGCGTACCTGATCCTGTTAACTCCAGACCATCGGGTTGCGTTTGCCAACCGCTTCTTCAGGGAGCGCTTCGGTGAAGCTAATGGCCTGCGCTGCTATGAGTTCCTGTTCAGAAACAGTGAACCGTGCAAAAACTGCGAAAGCTTCATAACCCTAAAAACAGGCCAACCGCATGAATGGTTATGGAATGGACCGGACGGGCGTCATTACCATATCCTTGACATGCCCTATATTGATGAGGATGGTTCCACGCTGGTCTTGGAGATGGGAATTGATGTTACCAAGTACAAACAGGCTGAAGAGGAGCTGCAGAAAGCCTATGATGTTCTGGAATCCAGGGTCGTGGAGAGGACGGCGGAGCTCAATCAGGAACTTGCTCAGCGCCTGCAGGCCGAGGAGGCTTTCCGGGAAACCAATGCTTACCTGGAAAACCTGATCAACTACGCCAATGCACCTATTATTGTCTGGGATCCGGACTACAACATAATCCGTTTCAACCATGCCTTCGAGCGCCTTACCGGGTATGTTGCCGACGAGGTTATCGGCAAGTCTTTGGAGATCCTTTTTCCTGATGACCGGCGGGAGGAGTCCATGGCCCTTATCCGCCGTACAGCATCCGGAGAACGATGGGAGGTGGTGGAGATCGCCATTGCCCATGTAGACGGCAGCGTGCGGACGGTCCTATGGAATTCGGCTACCCTGTTTAGAGATGACGGTGTTACGGTAGAGGCGACCATAGCCCAGGGTCAGGATATAACCGAGCGCAAAAAGGCGGAGGAGGACCTGCTTAAATCCCATGAAGAACTGGAATCAAGAGTACAGCAGCGGACAGCCGATTTGGAAAAACTTAATGAAACGCTGCGGGCGGAGATTGAAGATCGAAAACGGGCTGAGGAGATCATATCCCGCCAGGCCCAGGAGATCCTGGAGGTATCCACTCCAGTTATACAGATATGGGAAGGAATTGTAACGGTTCCCCTAATCGGTACCCTTGACAGCAGGCGGACCCAGCAGCTTATGGAGCAGCTGTTGCACAAGATCGTCGAAACAAGTTCCCAGGTTGCCCTGATAGATGTAACCGGGGTTCCCACTATAGATTCGCGAACTGCCCAATATCTGATTGAAACCATCAGCGCCGTGCATCTGTTGGGGGCAGAGGTGGTCTTGACTGGTATCCGCCCCGAGATTGCCCGGACACTAGTGCAGTTGGGAACTGATCTCTCCAATGTCAATACCCGCTCATCATTCTCAGCAGGACTGATCTTTGCGTTTAATTTATTAAAGCTGGAAGTTGTGAGGCAGACATAAACAGGTGATTATAGGAGGACGAGATGGCAGGCGATAATATCTCAGTTATAAAGATACTGGATGTGCTGCTGGTAACAATTCCACCTGATCCTGACGATGAACTGGTTAAGGTTTTGCAGGATAAAGTGCTGCAGGGGATGGCACGGCACCAGGTTAAGGGAGTGGTGCTTGATATCTCTGCTTGCCAAACGGTAGATTCCTTTTTTGCAAGGGTAATAACTGAAACAGCACAGATGGTTGTTTTAATGGGTGGAAGAACAGTCATTGCTGGCATGCAGCCAAGTGTGGCTATAACAGCAACTCAGCTTGGTTTAAGATTGGGAAGTGCCGGGACAGCTTTGAATGTTGAACATGCATTGGAGAAACTTGATGCCGGTTTTTCACGGGAGCGAACAACGTGATCGATAATAACCATGAATATATCGTTATCACAGGTGAAAGTGATATCATCTTAGCACGCAAGACTATGCGTGAAGTGTGTGGGAAGCTGGGATTCAGCCTTACTGATGTAACACGTATTGTCACTGCAACCTCGGAATTGGCACGGAACATCTGTCTGTACGCAGGCACGGGAGTAATGAGATGGTGTTATCTTGAACGGGGAACTGCAGTAGGAATCGAATTAACCTTTGAGGATCATGGTCCGGGAATTGCCGATATTCAACAGGTGATGCAAGAAGGCTATTCAACCAGTAACGGCCTTGGTTTAGGGCTTCCTGGGTCCCGGAGACTTATGGATGAACTGGAGATCAGATCCCGGGTTGGTGAAGGAACCATCGTTGTCGTCAAGAAATGGAGGAGGTAATAAGATATGCATCTTCCACCTGCTTGCAGACTAGAGGTCTCTCATTTAAGCGATGCAAGTGAGGCGCGCCGATTGGTCAATCACATGGCAAACGTCCTGGGCTTTAACACCAAGGAGAGCGGCGATCTTGCAATTGTGGTCACCGAACTGGTTTCTAATATCGTGATCCACGCCCGATGTGGACAACTGGTTTTGACTCCAATTGAGGAGCATGGACGAGTGGGAATTAAGATTGAATCCCAGGACACTGGACCTGGAATTGCCAATGTTGAACAGGCGATTGCTGACGGTTTCTCAACCGTTGGCAGTTTAGGCTACGGTTTGGGCACAATTAACCGGCTTATGGATGCGTTTGATGTCCAGTCTCAACCAGGTGCCGGGGGAAAAACGTTAATTACCTGTCTGCGCTGGAAGCGTGACTCATCTCATGATCCATATCATTGCCCCATTTCGATCGGTGTGGCTACCCGGCCGCGGTTAGATTCCGAATTCAATGGGGATGCATTTGTTATCAAGATGTGGAATAAGTACGCACTTATAGCGCTCATCGACGGCTTGGGTCACGGGGAGTATGCCCACCACGCCGCTCGGCAGGCCAAAGAGTATTTGGAAATGCATTACGATCAACCCTTACCAATTATATTTCGCGGGGTGGGTCGAGCCTGCCAGGCAACCCGGGGAGTAGTGATGGCAGTTGCACTGTTTGATTGGGGCAGCAGGCCGATTAGATTAGCCTTCGCCAGCATTGGCAATATCGAAGCCAGGGTATTTTATTGCCCGATACCCATGAATCTTGTAGCCCAACGCGGGGTGATCGGCCTCAATGCACCCCAGCCAGTAATTGCAGAGTACAACTGGAATCCGGCCTACGTGATGATACTTCATAGTGATGGCATCAGCAGTAAATGGCGCTGGAGCAGATTCCCCGAGCTGGCCGAGGCGTCGGCCGCGTATACCGCCCGGCACCTATTGCAGAGTCTGGCCGGGAACGATGACGATGCCACGGTAATGGTGGTGCGGGAAAGCTGAACGCGAGCGGGGTGAGCATCCATACGTGACAGAAACAAGGAACCCCTGTTTACGAATAAGAAGGCCAGAAGAAAACTGATAAATAACCGGCTGCTTCAGGAAGAGTTGTCTGCAACCAACCAGGGTTTGATTGCCCTGACCATGGAGATTGAGGAGAAAACTAAGGAAATTCAGGAATTAACGGAACAGCTATGGCGGGTAGCCAGGATGGCGACAATGGGCGAGTTGGCTGCCAGTGTCGCTCATGAATTAAACAACCCCCTGGCGACTATAAGCCTGCGGTTGGAATCTCTTGCCGGTCAGATCCCGCCTGATGACCCAAAACAGAGATCACTGCAAATAATTGCCCGGGAAATTGAACGGATGGCTGCTCTGGTAAATAGGCTGCTTGACTTCAGCCGCCGTGGTCACTACCATCAATCCGCTGTCGATATCTGCCGGGAGGTCGATTATGCCCTGGAGCTTATCAATCATCATTTCCATAAGCAGGGGATCAGTATTATTAAGGAATATCAACCCAAACTACCGTCAATTTATGCTGACTGCCAGGGTTTGCAGCAGGTTTTTATTAACCTTTTCATCAATGCCAGCGATGCGATGCCCAATGGTGGAGTACTGACTGTTCGCATTTACAGTTCTGCTGAACATATTGCGATTGACATTATTGATACCGGTCTAGGAATCCAACCCAATGATCTGGCAAAGGTAATGGATCCCTTTTTCACCACAAAGCCGGCAGGTAAGGGTACCGGTTTGGGCCTGTCAATATGCCGCCGCATCGTGGAGGAACACGGTGGGATAATCACAATTAACAGCGTGATTGATAGAGGCACCACCGTTGGCATTAAGCTTCCTCTAATGGAATACGGTCCGGCATTGCCAAATATGGATAGAGTCAGATAACTGAACAACTGGAGGTAACTTACATTATGAACGACCTGACAAGTGTCTTAGTAGTAGATGATGAAGCGGAGTTAATGACAGCCCTGTGCGAGTCTTTAGGCGGAATGGGATATAAGGCCTCTGGCTTTACGTCAGGTTTCGAAGCTTTAATGGCTCTGCAGGAACAATACTTCGATATTCTCTTGCTCGATCTGATGATGCCGAAGCTGAACGGTATTGAAATCCTGAAAAAAGCCTTAAAAATAAATCCTAGTATTATCTGCATTATTATGACCGGCTACGGAACAGTAGAGACTGCGGTAAAAGCCATGAGGGCGGGTGCCTTCGATTTCATCTTAAAACCGTTTAACATGGAAATGCTCCTGCCGGTGTTATCACGAGCAATGGAGATGAGAAGATTACGGAGTGAAAACCTTCAACTGCGCGACTCGACCGCCATATACGACCTTATGCTGGCCGTATCTCTCAGTCTGGATATAAACGTTATTCTTGATAAGATTGCCGAAGCAGTTATAGAACAGTGCGGTGCGAATGAGGTTTCCATCCTGCTGCCAGCCAGCAACAGTAATGATTTCTATGTGGCACTTGTCCGGAGTGATCGGGGGGATGACAGCATCGGAAAAATGATCCCTAACCCAAAGGAGGGATCTGAACCAAAGCCTTCAAGACATGGGAATCAGGGGAGTTCCATTAACCCGTTGATGGCTCAGCTCAAGCCCCATCAGGACAAATCATCCCTTTCTATACCCCTTATGGTTCAGGGCAGGTGTGTGGGAGTAATTAAAGTTAATTTACAGGAGGGCCATTCCTTACCATTGGGGAAGATCAAGGCGTTGAAAATCCTGGCCGGCACCGCTGCCAGTGCCCTGGAAAATGCCCGGCTCTATAGAGAGATACGAAAGGCTGAACAGAGTTATCGCTCTATTGTTGAAAACGCAACGGAGGGTATCTTTCAGATCACTCCTAATGGCTGTTATTCGCTGGTTAACCTATCAATGGCTCGAATACTGGGATATGACAGGCCCGAGGAGTTAATCTCTACTCCTGCCGAGGTCAATTATAAAGAGTTGTTAAATGGCCAGCCAGCCAGGATGGGAATAGAACGCGAGATATGCCGCTCGGACGGTACTCGCATCTGGGTTGCGGAAAACATAAGGGAGGTTTGTGATAACAAGGGTAGGGTTCTTTATTATGAAGGTACCATGGAAGATATTACTCAGCGCAAAGAGGCTGAGCGTTACGAGCAGGAGATTGCCCGCCTTGACAGGTTAAACATCGTGGGGGAACTGGCGGCCTCTATCGGTCATGAAATAAGGAACCCCCTGACTTCGGTGCGGGGGTTCCTCCAGATGCTGAAAAACAAGGAGGATTGTCGTCATTACCACGAGTATTATGATTTGATGATTGAGGAACTAGACCGGGCAAACACGATCATCTCGGATTACCTGAATATGGCGAAGAATAAACCTTTGGAACTGCGTCCCGGGTATCTTAATACGATAATTGAATCCCTGTACCCTATGATACAAGCCGATGCTCGTTATAAAGACAAACAGGTAAAAATAGAGCTTAATGACACCCCCATGATATACATTGATGAAAAAGAGATTCGCCAACTCATACTTAATATGGCTCGTAATGGGCTGGAAGCGATGTCACCAGGCGGATCACTGATTATCGGAACCCGTACCGGAGATGGGGATGCCATTCTGTTCATCAAAGACGAAGGTCCGGGCATTGACCAGCAGCTATTGAGCCGGCTGGGCACCCCTTTCCTGACTACCAAGGAGAATGGCACCGGTTTAGGCCTGGCGGTCTGTTACGGAATCGCTTCCCGTCATAACGCAAAGATCGAGATTGAGACCAGTTCCAAGGGGACCACATTCTGGGTCCGGTTTGTGGGGGATAAGACGACAAACATGGAGCAGGACCTTTAAGTATAACCTAAGCAGCTAAAACAGACCTGGAGCGCAATTCGGCAGCAGAATCGGTTTCGCCGAATGAAAACGGCCGGTTACCTTTTCAAAGGCTTCCGGCCTATTTATCGCATTTGATTGTCATTCGGTTTAAACTTCCCACAGGTACTGGTTGTTGAGGTTATAACCTGAATCTGGCTACGTGTGATTGCAGGTTTTCGCCCATGGAAGCCAGTACACTGGCTGCGGATGAGATCTCCTGAATACTGGCCAGCTGTTCCTCGGCACCGGCTGATATTGACTCCGTCTGGGTAGCGGTTTGCTGGCTGATTGATGCAATCTTCTCCACAGCTGAGGTCAGATTCTGGTTGCCGGATGCAATCTGGTGAATAGCGGCTGAAATCTCTTGTATCTGGCGAATAACTTGACTGGTAAGTCTTTCGACTTCAATAAAGGCGGTATTAGCCGCATTTGCTACCTCGATTCCCAGATGGACATCCTTTTCGCCGCTCTTAATAGCCTGGTTGGCATTCTCGATGTGAACGTGATTATCATTGACCAGGCTGGTAATCTGCTTGGTGGCTTCTTGAGACTGCTCCGCCAGTTTTCGAACTTCCTCGGCAACAACAGCAAACCCTCTGCCAGCCTCTCCTGCTCTGGCCGCTTCAATTGCAGCATTTAAGGCCAGCAGGTTGGTCTGTTCAGCAATTCCTGAGATAACACTCGAAATATCATTGATCTGTTTGGAACTCAAGGTCAATTTGTTAATGGTCTGGTTGACATATTCGGTGCTCCGGCTGATGTTATTCATCTGCTCCACCGATGTCTGCACCGCCCGGGCGCCTTCTTTGGTTACTCTTTCAGTATCATCGGCCATAGCTGCCATGGCCTCAGCAGTTTCAGTGAGCTGCTTCGTGGCGTTGGACAACTGCTGGAAGATTGCCGAAGCACTGGTAATCTCCTGGAACTGGTTAGCAGCCCCTTGCGCGATATCGGTCATGGCTTGGGCCATGTGTTGAGAAACAGCAGCGCTTTCTTCAGAAGCAGATAATAACTCCTCGCTGGACGCGGAAAGTTGTTTTGCCGTTCCAGTAATCGCAACTACCATTTCATGCAGGTTATGGACCATTCGATTCAAGGATTCGCTTAAACGCCCAATTTCATCTTGTCCGTTGATATTCGAGCTCACCGAAAGGTCGCCTTCTGCAATACACTCTGCTGTCTGCTGAAGCTTAACGATATTGTTGCCCAGGCGATTCGAGAAAAACATCGCCAATGCAAGAGCTACCAGCATCTGTAACGCTCCAAACCCCAGAGTTTTTATTCTGAATTCACCGGCCATGATTTCGTAGGGGGTGTTTGGTACTCCAACATAAAGGATACCAATTACATTCCCATTGGCATCCTTTATGGGTTCGTAGATCGTCTGGTTCATTACTCCAGCTACTTCAGCTTCGCCGAGGTATGTATGTTTTTCCTTTAATGTAGCCTGAGCAACCACATCTGATACTTTCGTGCCCACAGCCCGGTTTCCGTCAGCCAGTTTAACATTGGTAGCCACCCGGGTATCTCCCTGAAAAATTGTTACCGTTCCGCCAGTTTTACTTCCGATAATGTCGACAACAGCATGGTTGTTGTTTAGTAGAACTTGGCCCTTATAGATCTGGTTGTCTAACAATTGCCATTCCCCAGGATATTTTTCATCCAATAGTGCGGCGGTCATAGCCAGATCAGATTTAAGTTTCTCCTGTGCCGCCTCAATCACCTTGTCTTTCATGGCGTTAGACATATAGAGGGCCATAACCAGATTACCTAAAACGATTACGAGAGCAAACATGAGGATAATTTTCAATTTCAGAGTTAGTTGGAGTCTCACAGCCACATCATCCTTTCCCGTCCGCTGTTATCTTCTTCCTATTATACATAATTGGCGAGAAATTCCGCAGTATAGGACAACCAATTAAGTAATAATATTACATTAATGGATCCTATTATTGGCGGAACTCAAGGAGTTGAAGGATAATCGAGCTGTTTGTCAAAAACAGAATAACGGTGCTGCAGTATCTTCAGATAGAGTACATATAAATACTGCCTGATGCCATAACCGCGGCTAGGTCAGAATGAGGGGGAGGATACGATGAAAGTTTTTTTTGACAGTGAATTTACCGGACTTCGTCAGGATACCACCTTGATCAGTATTGGTCTGGTTGCCGAGGATGGCAACATGTTTTATGCCGAGTTTACCGATTATGACAGGACCCAGGTTTATGAGTGGCTGCAGGAGAATGTCATTAATAACCTTTGGCTGTCAAACCCGAACCATCCACAGCCGGCATACCTGGGGCAGGGCAAGCTGGTTACCTGCCTGGGAGAAAGAACCACGATCTCCGCCGCCTTACGGCAGTGGCTTTCCCAGTGGGAGCGGGTTGAGATGTGGGCTGACATAATTCCCTTTGACTGGGTACTACTGTGTGAACTTCTGGGCGGAATCTTCAACTTTCCCCCTAACCTCTCCTACATCTGTTATGATATCTGCACCCTGCTCAAAATGAAAGGTTTCGAACCCATGACTACCAACCGGGAAGAATTTGTGGGGTTTACTGGTGTTGAAAACAAGCATAACGCCTTGTACGATGCCCTAGTGGTAAAAGCCTGCTACCAAAAGCTGACCAGCCCCGCCTGAATGGGACAAAGGGACAGCATACTGTGTGAAAACCAGATTTGCCGCGTATTGTTATGCATGCTGAGTATATTCGCTATCTTGCAGCTCGCTCCTTTGTTCCTCACTTACATCCCCAAAACTCGTTTTCCTTTAGTCGGGACGTAAGACAAAACGCGTTGGGTGAGTTACGGCTCGTCACAACATCGCTCACTCGCAAGCCCGCCAATACGTGGTCCTTATATTTATGTGTCTTTATGCTTTCGCACTAAGTTTTCACACAGTGTGACAGTATCCCATCCCTCTTTTAGTGAAGTTTTTTTCTGCGCTGCAGGAGTTCCCGGAACTCCTGGTCAAGGGCAGCATACCCGGGATCATCGGGTTTCAGGAGGCTTAACTCACTGAGCACCCGGGAGATTTGGGTTTCAATCAGCAGCCTGCCTTCATTACGGTCCCTAGGATCCGAAACGGGATGGGTTATGACGGCTTGTGTTCCGGTCAGGCGGCTTTGCAAACTACCCTCTATGCGCCTGATTTTATGGTTCTCGAACACCAGCAAATGGTCACATACCTGTTTCATTAAATACTGGTCATGGGTAACGAGGATAATGGAGCCCGAAAACTGCAAGAGGCTTTCTTCCAGAGCCTCCCGGCTAAACAGGTCGAGGTGATTGGTGGGTTCGTCAAGTACAAGCAGGTCATACTCGCCCATAATCGCCAGTCCCAAAGCAATCTTCATCCTCTCTCCCCGGCTGAGATCTCCCAGAGGGATGTGCAGGCGATCATAGGGAATTCCCAGTTGGATCAGGAGCTGAAAAGTGCGCTTCTGTTCAGCAAGGGTCTGAACCCTTACCAGGCATTTGAGACTGCTCTTTTCTCCCTGGGGTAGTTCCTGGCTTACAAAGGCTATCTGGGCGGATTCACTCAGAAATATCTCTCCACCGTCAAGCCTTTCTTTGCCCAGGATGGCATTAAGCAGAGTAGTCTTTCCACAGCCATTAGGTCCCAGAACGCCCACCTTTTCACCGCGATTGATATAGAACGAGCTTTCCTGAAATAGCTGCAGTGTGCCGTAAGCCTTACTGATCCCATCGGCCACCAGCAGGCGACGTCCGCCTTTTTCCCGGGCATAAAAATCGAAATTTACCGGCAGTTCCTTGGGAGGGCGTTCTATCCCATCCCGGCGCATCTTCTCCAGACGCTTAATCTGGGACTTAACAGCCTGATCCCTCTTTTTTGCCTTCTTTCGATAGTATTCTTTGCCGCCCTTCATGCCACCCCCCTTCTTTCGGGATTCGCGGTGGGCCTTATCGGACCAGTTTTTTAATTGGGCTATAGCATGCTCGATCTGCTTCTGTTCTTTCTGCTGCGATTCAAAAGCATGCTGCAGGTTTTCCCGTTCCTTCTTCTTGGTATCCCGGTAAGTTGAATAATTGCCCTGATATATTCTGACGGTCCCGTTTTCAATTTCAGCGATTTGAGATACCGTACGATCCAGGAAATAGCGGTCATGAGAGATAATAATGGCTGTCCCCTGGTAGGTGGCCAGCTCTGATACCAGGAAATCTACCCCCTGGTAATCCATATGATTGGTAGGCTCGTCCAGGACAATCAGGTCCGGCATGGTTGCCAGGATCCCGGCCAGAGCTACTTTGGTCTTTTCGCCACCGCTTAGATTTTCCAGGCGACCCTCGGACCAGCTTTCAAGCCGGTTCATACCCATATGACTGGCCAGGCGCCGGAATTCGATGCTGGTGTCACCAGGATTATTCAACACCTTTACAATAAGCTCAGGGTGCTCATCTGTCTGGCGCAGGTAGCCGATATTAATCTTTTGCCGGGGGGTGATGATGGTGCCCTCATCATAATCAAGGTTTCCGGTCAGAATGTTGGCCAGGGTTGTTTTTCCCGAGCCGTTCCGGCCTACCAAACCAATCCGGTCTCCCCGGCGAATATCAAGGTTCACACCGTTTAAAACCAAAAAATCTCCGTAGTGTTTCTTTAGATTACGACAGCTTAGCAGCATAGAACCACCTCCGAAAACAAAAGGCTGTAAGCGACACCTGTCACTTACAGCCTTCACCAAACATAAAAACCGTGGATTCACCGAAAGCATCTTCGGCTGATAATTTGATATTTTGACAACGGGTAACAAGCGTCCTGGTCATAGCAGAACCGTAGAAAGAACGCCCAGGCTCTTCCTCTTAATTCTGCGGTATTAATTTAGGCCAGAATACGCTTGCGCATTTCCTATCTCCAGTAATTCTTTATTATCGCACTAATATTAACACAGGTTACCCATTCTTTTCAAGCAAGCCGCAATCAGGATGTTATCGGTTTGGCAGTTCCCCTTATTTATCTATACTGCCCGCATTATCCTCAACCGGCTGAGTTCTGGTTAACTGTGGATTGGGCAGCATTACGGGCGAAAAACTGGCGATAGATCATGGCAATGTAGAAAAAGACCAGGGGCAACCCGCACAAGGCCAGGATTAACATGACTTTCAAGGTTAATTCTGAAGACGATGAGTTAAACAGGGTCAGGCTGGTGACCGGGTTCGCCGTGTTAGGCACCAGAGCCGGGAACATTGAGGCCCCCAGAACTCCCCACAGGCTGATTAACAGCAGACTGGATACCAGCACTGGCAGGTAAGAAATACTCTTTTTCAGGGCAGCAGGGTAGTATATAAGACAAGACACCAGCAGAACCGGGATGAGATAAATCACCGGGTAAGCCTGGTAATTGACAAAGACCTGTGGTTCAAAGAGTAAACAATAGAGGCTGAGCAACACGAAAATTACGAATGAAGCCATCCAGTACCGCTGAGCCGAAATGTATGCTTTTTCCTGCACCGTCCCCCGACTGGTGGCTATAATAAAACCGGCTCCCTGTAGCCCCAAAAGGCACACCGCGAAGATACCTGTTAGCAGAGCAAAAACATTCAACAGTTCCAAAAAGGTGCCGGTGTAGTAACCGTTCTCGTCCAGAGGCAGCCCCACCAGCAGGTTACCCATCGCTACTCCCAGCAGCAAGCAGACCAGGCTGCTTGCAATGAGGAAAGCCTTTTCCCAGGAACGTGTCCAGCCCGGGCTGTCAATCTCATGATCTATTTCAATAGCTACTGAGCGCAGAATAAGAGCCAGCAACAGCAACATAAGTGCAAGATAGAAGCCGGAAAACACACCTGCATAGACCCGGGGGAAGGCGGCAAACAGAGCCCCGCCGCCGGTGAGCAGCCATACCTGGTTGACACCCCATATTGGCTTCAGGTTATACAGGATCTCTTCGCGTTCTTCCGGATTCCTGAACCGGTACAGCAGGTGGCCGGCACCAAGATCGAAACCGGATAGAACGGTATAACCCGCCAGAAGTACCCCTACCAGGATAAACCAGGTTATTTGCAGCCATGTCATATGGATGCCACCCCCTTTTCGGATGAATCCCCGGCCACCGCCTGTTTTACCTCCCGAGCTATTAGGAAGACCCACAGGCCCAGCAACAGGAGGGCAATCACTGAGAACATCACCAGGGAGGCAGCAACCTGTGCAGCCGGGACGTTGACGGATACTGCATCTGCAGTCCGCAGCAGGCGATAAACGATCCAGGGCTGTCGCCCTGCTTCAGCCGCAATCCATCCCAGTTCATTAGCAATGAACGGCAGGGGCATGGCAATCATCGCGAGCCGCAGGAACCAACGGCTGCTGTATAAAGTATTCTTTTTCAGCAGTACCAGACCCCAGAGGCTTAGAAGGAAAAAGAGGATTCCTAGAATGACCATGGGATGAAAGGTGTAAAAAGTCGCCTTAACCGGTGGCCATTCATTAACTGGAAAACTGTTCAAACCCCGGATTTCGCTGTTCACGTCCATTGTGACCAGCCAGCTCAGTAATCCAGGTATAGCAATCTGGTTTCGAACAATGCGGTTCTCAGGTTCCACCTGGCCGAAGAGCATAAATGAGGCGCTTCTCTCAGTTTGAAACAGGCCTTCCATGGCGGCAAACTTCTCCGGCTGGGTTGATGCTACCTGCAAGGTATGGTAATGGCCGGTCCCGAATTGGGCCAAACAGGCTATGACCGCGGCAATCAGTCCAATGCGCAGAGACTTGCGGGCCATTTCCAGCTCCCGGTTTCTTAAAAGCATCCAGGCGCTGATGCCTAGGACGAAAAATGATCCGGTAATGATGGCGGCATCTATAGTGTGCAGGTAACGGGGCAGGGTAGAAGGATTGAATACCGCTTCAACAAAACTGGTTAGTTCAGCACGGCCACCAACAATCTGATAGCCAGCCGGGGTTTGCATCCACGAATTGGCGACAATGATCCAGAAGGCGGATAGGGTAGCGCCTAATGCCACCAACAGGGAGGACAAACGGTAGATTGCCGGGGATACCCGTTTTTCACCCCAGACCAGGACCCCGATAAAGGCCGATTCGAGGAAGAAAGCCAGTACCCCCTCGGCAGCGAGTGGAGCACCAAAGATATCACCGACATATTTGGAATACTGTGCCCAGTTGGTGCCAAACTGGAACTCCATGACAACACCGCTGACAACACCCACCACAAAGGTAACCGCCAGGGGACGCACCCAAAAACGTGACATTTGTAGGTAGATCTTATCCCGGGTGCGATAGTAACGTCGCTGCATGAAGTAGACAATCCAGGCCAGGCCGATGCTCAGTGGAGGAAAGAGAAAGTGAAAGCCCACTGTAAGACCAAACTGGATGCGCGAAAGCAGTACAGCGTCTATATTTATGCCCCCCTTTCTATAAATCTAAGACGGATTCTGCTTATATCAGGTTTATGAGCGCATCACATTGAATTAGCCCAATATATTATGTCAGCGATGGCAAATATAGGGATTCAAGTTCATGGGGGGCTTGAGCTATCGTGCTCCATTATGAGCGCTGAAACTCCAGTCGTTAACCCGGAGACAGTATTATGTTAATTGCGCTCTTTTATCTTCAGCCACTCTTCCCGGGTGAGGAAGCTCTCCTCCACGTTATCCTCCATCTCCAGGAACATCTTGTAAGGGACACTGAAAGAGAGTATATCCTTTTCCAGGTATTTCCGAGCTGAGACATCGGTAAGGCCGATAACCGCCTTTGGGGTGTCAGACTTAGCTTCGTTGAGCGGAATGATACAGATGCTGTGGCAGCCAGCACTCCAGGGGACAATAACATTGTCGCCACCGTGCCGGGCGTAATTGGCCAGGACCACCAGAGCAGAGATCTGGTCCGGGGTGGCCAGAAAAACCACGACTTCAGGCTTTTCCGCCGGTAAGAGCTGTTCCAGTGGCTTAAATATTACATACTCGGTCGGCACATCATAATAGGGCAGCGAGTCGATGAAGGACTTAGCGAGCTCCGGGGTTTTCTTGTAGGCTTCCCCGTGGACGAGGTGGGGCCGGTTTTTCACAATTTCTTTTCCTGCTTCGCTTTCGCAGAATGCTTTGTTCCCCATGGAGAGGAAATACTCAATACCGCCGGGGAAACCGGAGTAGGTGTTGCCAAAACCCAGCCCAGCACCACCTCCGATGCAGCCATAGGTTTTGCGGTCAAAAGCAGCCGTACGTCCTCTGGCGGCGGCGTTCAGCATGGAAACAACGCATCCCCGGCGACCTTCCTTGAACTGAAGGGCACCTTCCGGTTTCTCATCAGCAAATACAATAGCTACCGGTGAATACCTGAGCTTAACGGCCTCAGCAATCCTGCTTTTCATCTTATACACCTCCAAACAGGGGGACGTTTCTCCCGTTTGCGCTCTGTTATCAAGATGGCTTTCTAAGAACCCCCTGTAACTCTATTAGTTGTTCATAATCATCATAAAATACATCCGATGTTTACAAAAAGGGAATTATTTCCTGCAATAATAAATTGAGCGGCAGGCTGTTGTTATGCATAAGCTGCCGCCCAATTAGTATTTGAGTTCGCTGCTGTGGCGTTAACTTTTACGGTAATAATTGGACTATTTCTTCATTCCCGTGTAAATCAGAATCGCATCCCGAAAGAATTCAGTCAGACCCGGCTGGTGCTGGTCATAGTATGCGGTGAATCTCTCATCATCCACATACATCTGGGCCAGTCCGGCATGGGCTTCTTTGCTGTAGGTGCCCCAGGCGCAGCTCAGCCATTGACGGTGCAGAACCGCAGCTTTCTGAGCCAGATCGCTACCCGGGTCTCCGGTTGCAAAGGCCTCCTTAAGCGTTTCAATGATTCTGGCCCCCAGGTTTTCATATTCCCGATATTGCTCCTCAGTCATGTTCATGAATCTCTCGTTGGACTGATTTACAGTTTCATCGCCGTATTTTGCCCTGATTTCTTCGCCATACTTCTTCTCGTTCTCTTCAATGAGTTTTTTCTTAAAACCTGTAAACTTTTCGGAATCGCTCATCGTAACCCTCCCTTCAGTTAAGGCTATCGTCTTTTCAACATTGGCAATCAGCAGTTCGAGCTGTTGCTTCCTTTCCAGGAGTTTCTGGCGGTGTTCTTTGAGTGCTTCCAACGCATCAAAAGATGGTGCGGTCAGTATTTCCCTGATGCTTTCCAGGCGCACACCCAGGGTTCTGTAAAACAGAATCTGCTGCAGCCGGTCGACCTCAGCCCGACCATAAATCCGGTACCCGGAGGAATTAATTCTTGCCGGCTTAAGAATTCCTATCTCATCATAGTACCGGAGGGTTCTGGTACTGATACCCGCCATACTGGCAAGTTTATGAATGGTATATTCCAACGCCATCACTCCTACCATCCAACTATAAGCCTTTACGTAACGAGAAGGTCAATAGTATATTATAGCAATTGAGCTGAAGGAAGGTCAGTAAGAACTGACGGTCTACTGGCGAGTGAAAAAACCGGGGTTTCCCCAATTTAAAGATCAGCTGGTGAAAGTATCTACCGGTATGTCCCGCGGTAAAAACGGGTAAAGATATCGGCTGCCCGGTTATTCCTTCTTAATTCCACTGCCTTATGCAGGCAGAGCTCGTGACAGCACATGCACTCGATACAGGAGCTGTAATCAATTCTCTTACTCTCCCGGTCTATGGCCTGAACCGGGCAGCTCTCTACACACATGTTGCAGTCCTTGCAGAGCTTAAGATTGATCCGGGGTCTGGTCTTTAAGAAGTCAATCAGTTTAACCAGTATCGCATGGTTGCTTTTCCTGTAACTCCTGAATCTCCGCGGATATTTGAAGTTGAGGAGAAGAGGCGGTGCGTCATAATCCCCGGCAATTTCGATTTTTGCCAGGTCTGACTCTCCCAGCTGCCTCTCCCGGGCAGTCTCCAGGATCGGTATGTCTTCAACCTCCATTCCCAGCATGGCCGCTGCTGTAGTATCAAGTGCCAGAGGATCGGTGCTGATCAGGATCTTTCCTGCATGGTACACCTCACCGGCGGTAGGCCCTTCTCCCTGCATGGCCGTGATTCCATCCATAATATGCAGGCCGACCTTGACCGCCTGGTGAATATCGGCAATGGTTTGTCCCAGGTCTTTAGGATCGGGCGCCAGACGGTGATACTCAGCTTTTTTCAATCCGGGAATGCAGCCAAAAAGGTTCTTTACCGCTCCGGTATATATCCCTGCGGAATGGGTTTTCAGCTTGGGCAGGTTGATGACAAAGTCAGCTTCAAACATAGGACGGGCCAGATACATCCTATCGGTATGGCCGCTGGCCGGGCTGACCTCCACTACCCCTTCCTTATCAAAATTCTTGATGATGGCCCCTTCTTCCCTGGCCACCTTTACCAGACCGGAAACCACCAGGCTCTGGGCGGTGGGGGCAATCCCCGCGATCGATCCCCCGGAGCTGTCCCCGATCCAGACTATGCATCCGCGTTCCTTCAGGATTTGGGTCAGGGCGCGGACAAATTCGGAATGGGTAACAGCGGCGCTATCGGAATGTTTGGGTCCGATCAGGTTAACCTTCAGCAGGACTCTCATTCCTGGTGACACAAATCTTTCCCAGCCGCCGAGGAGTTCCATCCCCGAAACAAGGCGTCTCTTGATTACATCAGGATCATAATTGGTACAGTTCTTGATGATTACCTGGCTCAAAGATTGAAGTCCTTTCTCTGGTAAGTAGTCAAAGATAAAACAGTTATAGCCGGGTTTTATTCACTATATGGTATTATCGGAGATCAGGGCAAATTACATGACCGGAACTACTACTAAGGACTTCGGCCTGGCGTACTTATACTAACCAGGCTGCCCCCGGGGAATATAATAAGCACCGTCGATCCTCGGCTTTTGATATTGGAGCGGAAGATGTAAACGTTTTCAGTTAGGTTCACCTTCTGACTATCATTAATAGAATGATGTCCATTTATGTTTGCATACATCCAGACAGCGCTTAGCCGAACCGGAAATATACATAAGATAATAAAGGTCATCCGGCCTTGAACATGGAATACTTTTTTAGAATAAACACCAAACGACTCCCGTCCAGGGGTCGTATGAACGGACACGGATACTATTTAGCGGGGTGATTCATATGGTAACGGAGATGCCACTGACAGTAAGGGAGCAATACCCGTTCCAGTCCCACTACCTGAAGGTTAATGGGCGGATTATGCACTATCTGGATGAGGGTGAAGGGGAGCCGATCCTGCTTTTGCATGGCAACCCGACCTGGACCTTTTTATACCGGAAATTCATACCCATTCTCGTTGAAGCCGGATACCGGGTGATCAGTCCGGATTTGGTCGGTCTGGGTATGTCAGAGAAGCCCTGTAATGACTACTACAATACCCTATTGCATCACACCTCCAACCTTGACCAGTTGGTCAGCCAGCTTCAGCTCAAGAACGTTACCCTGGTCATGCAGGACTGGGCGGGACCGATTGGGCTGGGCTATGTGATAAGGAAACGAGAAAACGTTAAGGCTATGCTGCTTATGAGTACCTGGGCGTGGACGGATGTCTCACCTTTTCACAGCTCGATTTTCCCCTGGCGGATGATGCACGCGCCGGTGGTAGGACCGTATCTGCTGCAGCGTCGCAATGCCTTAACCGAGAGAGGTCTCTGGTTAAGCGTGGTGAACCGGGATCGAATGACGGAAGAGGTTATCGATGGCTATCGTTTCCACCTGCAGTCATACGATGAGCGCGGGGCTTTCCTGCGTTTCCCCCGTATGATTCCTCTGGGGGAAAAGAATAAAGAGAACACCGGCTATCACATAATCAAGCAGATTGAAGAGCAGCTGCCCGGACTTGCCATTCCTGCGCTTATCATTTGGGGAGAGCCGGATGACGTTTTTCCCAAGGAGTGGGCCGAGCGTTTTTATGAGATACTGCCCAATGCCCAAAAACCGATTTACATTCAGGCCAAGCATTTCATTCAGGAGGATGAACCTGAGTTCATCTCCCGGGAATTGATACGGTTCCTGAATACCTTATAGAGGAGTGAAGGTTATGCAATGGATTGAATTTGCACACAAACCGGGCGGGTATCGCCAGGAACTGGTGCTCACCGAGACCAGGCTGGAACACTACGATGAGTTCCGCCAGTTCTTTCGCAATGAGCTGAAGCTGCAGCCCGGGGACGTGGATGGGGGGCGGAATCATTTCTTTCAGGCTGACAGCGGACGGATTTATGAACTAGTATTTGTGGGAAAAACCGGACATCTGTTTCCTTCGGGGCTGGAGATCCTGCTGTTGGTGGAGGACATAAGCCCCCTCCCGGAAGAGGATGAAATAGATAAGGATCTATGGGAGTTTCTCCGGTGGATGATTGCCGGGGTCGGCGGTGAGTGGACGCTGGAAGCCTTAGAATCTACAGGCTATCTCTACCGGGTGCCCTTTGCCAGACGACCGGAGAAGAAGGGCCAGTAGTATCACTTAGTGATGATAAGAGATTACTGCAGGGTTAAAGCAGGAGTGTTTTTACTTCTGTCAACCCGGGAAGTTGGAATGTTACGGAGTGACCGGACCGGCATTGACAAAACATCCCTGAGCCGTGGCCACTATGTGGTCTTCGCTGGTTACGGTGGCTTTGGCGAAAATAAGCCGTGACCCGCTGGAAACAACCTCCGCTTCAACCACAACCTCGGCACCCACCTCGGGAGAGTGGATAAGATGAAGGGTTAGTTCCGCCGTAACCGGCCTGCTGCCGGTAGTGGCTATGGCATTGCCCATGGCGGTATCTACCATGGTGGCAATGACCCCTCCGTGGGGTTTTCCCTGGGCATTGCAGTGCTGCTGGTTAAGCGTAAGACGGTGCCGGGCCCAGCCCTTGCCTAAACCGCTGGGCTTAAGACCTAGCATATTATAGAATGGACCTCGTTGATTATGGTCAATGAGGGTATTGAAAAGTTCCTCGTCCAGATCCCGGTTTTCAATATCAGACACCAACAATTCTCCTTTATCAAGTCATCAACCAACCAATCTGATGACTCATTAAATTTGCGGGGCAGAAACTGAAATTACTCGTTCCTTATCGCTTCCAGTGCACTAAGGTTCATCGCCCGGCGGGCCGGAAGATATCCGGAGATAAGTCCGATTAAAGTCGCAAAAACAACCGCCATGATAGCCAGTTGCGGGAGTATGACAGACATTTCTCCAACCCCGTCGGGAGAGAACCGCCCGGCAAAGTGAGCAAACCCTTTATTCAGTCCGAAAGAGATAAGATAGCTTAAAGTAAGCCCGATTATTCCGCCGCCAAAGCCGATCATGGCTGCTTCCAATAAGAACAGTTTTCTGATGTCTGAGATATTGGCCCCCAGGACCTTGATAATACCAATCTCCTTGGTTCTTTCGTAAATACTCATCATCATAGTGTTGGCAATACCAATGGCGGCAACCAGCAGGCTGACGGCCCCAATAGCACCCAGGATGGCCATCATAGTTCGTGATTGCTTCTGCATCGATTTCAGTATGTCAGAGAGGCTGGAAGCCTGGTACCCCATATCCTGGATCTGCCGTTGGATCGCTTCCACCTGGTTGATGTCCTGAGCCTTTACCCGGATCGATGTATACTGGTCCTCCTGTCCGTTTCTGGATGGTCTCTGGCCGGTTGAGCGCTGATCCTCCTCGATGATTTCCTCGAGAACCTTCAGGTTCATGTAGGCGTTGTAATCCTTTTCATTATTGGATTGTTCAAGAATCCCCACCGCTTTGGCCTCGTGAGGCTCGGGGGCTTTATAATCCGGATCCGGGCCGGAACGGCGCGGCTCACCGTAATTATGATCAGTGCTTATCATGAGTTTTCCGCTCATCAGATCTACTGGCGGTTCCGGTTCGGGTTCACCTGGTCCTGACCGGAAATACATTCCTCCCATCATTTCCTGATTGCCTCTTGATCTGGGGTTGTAGAAATTGAAAGCCACCATCTTTCCAAATACTATGGCGTTCTTATCCGAACTCAGCAACAGACGACCAGTTTCCGCCTTGAAATCAAAGTCTTCCATAACCTCGGGGTCAATTCCGACTATCGAAACCCCACCCACCATGCGTCCAGATACTACTTTCATATAGCTGTGTTTCTCAGCCATGACTGCCTGAACACCAGGAATGCTCTTGAATGCGGCCACCGCATCCTCATCAAGTTGCGCCGGCTGAGCCTGCTGTTGTTGGGGCTCACCATACCCATAAGAAGTATAAACCTGGATAACATTAAGGCTGCCCATACTGGAGAGTTGTTCTTTCATGGTCTTCTCCATAGCTAAGCCGAGCGATAGCATTACCACGATTGAAGCAGTACCAATGACCACGCCCAGTACGGTAAGGATGGCCCTGGTTTTTCTCCGCATTAAATTCCGGAAACTCATAGATATAAGATCCAGGCTATTCATCTAAAAACACTGCCTCTTTAGCTTTTTTCTTTTTTCGGTAAATGATAATTCCGATAACACCTAATAAAATAATGGGCCCAGGTATCATCCACCATTTAAAGGCCATTTTTTTAGGGGCTTCCATGGATGGCTGCATATCACCCGGGCTAGGCATCGGCATGGGCTCACCGACCAGCAATTTAAACTCTTTTTCCATCTGATAGTGCTGGCCGCCGTCATCATCGTACTCAAATATGATTTTCCCGGCAGCTTCACCCGGTTTATTAGGAATCACAGTGACATCGTAGTAATCGTTCTTCCCCGATTCCAGTGTTCCCAGAAACAGATAGCCATCGTTTACTTCGAAGTCCCCCGTGGTATGTATCTGCAGGTTGCGAATTGCAGCACGTCCGGTGTTATAAAAGTCCACGGAAACAGTTGCCGGACTGCCGGAAAAAGCCGGTGGTGTCACGGGGTCGGTTATCAGGAATTTGAGGGTCTGTATAACCGGTATACTGATAACCTCTTTTTCGGTGAGTTTGTTGCCTTCATCATCCTGAAATTCAATATCGGCGGTGATGCTGTAGGTCTGGGATTCTGCGTTTTCCTTGGATTTAAGGTTGATGGTGGCACTTTTGTTCTCACCGGGTCCGATTTCCTTTATGTACAGGGTGCTGCCGCTGCCTACCGGGACAAAGATCTGTCCATCCGAATTCAAGCTCATCTTGATGTTTTTTACTGTGGTTTGCTCGCTGGTATTGGTGAGGGACAGGTTAAGGGTAAAGGTTTGCCCGGCAATGGTATAATCTCCACCCCCATAACTATAGTTATCGATTATGATATGGGGTGTCATGTCGTCCTGACTCCCTTTACCGGCTACCGGAAGGTAGACCTTGCTTTCGGTCTTGTACTCCTGATCATACTCATCCTTACAGTTAATACTAAGATCGAGGATATAGGTCCCGCTCTTGGTCTCCTCATCCACATGGATCCGATAAGTTACCGTTTTTATTTCCTGGGCTTTGATTTCGCCCAGTTTCTGTGTGTCCGACCAGTTGTCCAGGCCTAGGCCGCTGTTAAAACCGGTAAGGCTCACCGCCACATCTTTAACAGGCAAATCCCCTTCATTTTTAAGGACCAGGGTAGCTAGGGTGGATTTGCCTGCTGGCAGTCGCTCATCCGGCAGACGGACGTTCATCAGGCTCACGGTTGGCTGGCGGTAATCATTCACAATCTCCACATACAGGGTCCCGCTGGTCTGTCTGCTTCCGAAATCAGAATCATAAGCGATGCTGACGCTGACGGGATAGATCCCGGGCTTGGTGTTGGCTGGCACAGTCAGGTTAAAACCTACTATTGACGTGCCATCGGTTATCGACGAAACGTATTGAGTGAAGGTCATTCTTTCCGATTTAAAGGGGAACTTGGACAGGTCGCTTACTACCAATGATACCTCGACGTTTTTTGCGGTTCCGTTGGTGGTGTTTTCTATGGGAACATTTAGAGAAACCTTTTCACCAGCTTTGAAGACCGGCATCCACCGATCTCCGGGTATGATGAGATTCGGGGCTTCTCGTATTACATTGGTGTCGGAACCAGTCTGAGCCAGGGCAACCGGCAGGCCGAAGGCCAAAAAAATAAGCAATAAACCGAACAATTTCACCAGACGCTTAAATCCCATCGTATCAAACCTCGCTTATCGATTTCTCTTCAATTTTTTCTATATTGCCGTCCAGGATATGGACGGTCCGATCCGCAATACTGGCCACATCAATGTCATGGCTAACAATGACCAGGGTCTGCCGGTTTTCCCGCGCCAGTTTCAGGATTAGCTCCTTAATCTCCCGGGTGGTTTTGGAGTCCAGGTTTCCGGTGGGCTCATCTGCCAGCATTAGACTGGGTTTACAGACAAAGGCCCGGGCAATTCCGACTCTCTGCTGTTGCCCCCCGCTCATCTGGGTCGGCCGGTGGTTCAAGTGGGTTTTTAAGCCGACGGCTGCCAGCATGCGGGCAGCCTCTTTTTCGCGGACCTGTTTCTTAACTCCCCGGAAGGTCAGAGGCAGGCATACATTTTCCAGAGCTGTAAGGGTGGGAAGGAGGTTGTACGATTGAAAGACAAATCCCACAAAACGCTGCCTGAACAGGGCCAACTGGCGTTCGTTCATCTTTTCAATATGGTTGCCGTTTATTCTTATGGTACCGCGGGTGGGCTTCTCCAATCCTGCGATAAGATTGAGCAGGGTCGATTTGCCGGAACCTGAAGTGCCGAGAATACAACAGATTTCACCGGATTTGATGTTAAGGGAGATGTTGTCTAAGGCCACCACCTTTTCATCTCCTACCCGGTAAACCTTGCGCAGATTTTCTATTTGGACGGTGTATTTATCCACATTTGGCTCCGTGAATTAATATCCCATATTTTATACGAGGGTTTTTGAGAATCCTTACACCAAATTATACCACGGTTGGATAAAAGATTGGGCGTTAAGCGAGCAGTATTGTTGTGTTTTTGCTGCAATTGTTGGGGGCTTTCTCCTGCAGCCGTCTAATGGCCGGGTGTCTGGCTATCATTTTCGCATGAAGTAGTATAAAATGGATTCAGCTTGACAACCACATAGCGTGAACAGGTGCCCCAACGAGGGATAATAGGGAAGCCGGGAGTGTTTTTTCCACTCAGAAAGCCGGCGCGGTCCCGCCACTGTAACGGGGAGCAAACCTACAATCAGTCAATCTGACTGAAGCCACTGGTTTATCCGGGAAGGTGTAGGCAAGCTATGATCCGAAGCCAGGAGACCTGCCTGTTCATTTCGCAGGCCTGCCTTCGCGGAAAAGGGGGGAACGTGTATTGAGAATGGGTTCTCGTCCAATCTTTGTTGGCCGGGGACTTTTTTGTTTGCCGCAGCGATTAGATGGCTGCTTTCTCGCACGCGGGAGTAAGGTGTTGAATAGTAACTGCACCGCTCGGATTCAACGATCGCGGCTTGAGATTTAACATTTCACCCCGGCGGATTAGTCGGAACCTGCCACATGCAGGTAGGGAGGTTGATATTGTAATGAGTAAACTTGAAATCAGTATACCCCCGTTGAATCAAAAGGCTATGGACATGGCCCGGGAGCGGCTTGACAGTCTGGCTAAGCCTCCAGGAAGTCTTGGGGTTCTGGAGGAGGTCGCAGTCAGGCTATCGGGGATTACTGGCGAATCGTTTCCGGCGGTGGAGAACAAGACCATTATTGTTATGGCGGGGGACCACGGGATCGCTTCCGAAGGTGTGAGCAGATATCCGCAGCATCTAACCCGGCTCATGGTCCATACCATTATCAGCGGGGGCGGGGCGGTAAATGTTCTGGCCAGACATGCTGGTGCCAGAGTTCTGGTGGTGGACATGGGGGTGATGGGGCGAATTGATCACCCCGGTATCCTTGATTGCAAGGTCAGGGATGGTACCGCTAATATGCTCCTGGGTCCGGCTATGTCAGAAGAGGAGGCGTTAAGGGCGGTGAAAGCTGGCCGGGATGTAGCCTGGTCTGTGATTGATCAGGGAACCAATCTGATTGGGACCGGGGAAATGGGAATCGGCAACACCACGGCCAGTTCTGCGATTCTATCAGTTTTTAGCGGTTATCCTCCGGAGATGGTGGTAGGACGCGGTACCGGCTGCGACGACGAACAGTTGCATTCCAAGCAGGCTCTGGTAAAAAAGGTAGTGGAAATGCACCGGCCGGATCCTCGCAATCCGCTGGAGGTGCTGGCCAGGGTCGGGGGATTGGAGATTGCTGGGCTGGCAGGGTGCATTCTGGGAGCTGCCTCACGTCAAGTCCCGGTGGTAATCGACGGCTATATCTCTACTGCTGCGGCCCTGGTAGCCAGTCGCTTTGATGATCGCGTGAGGGATTACATCCTGGCTTCGCATCTGTCAGAGGAAACCGGGCATCAGATCATGCTCGACATGCTGGGGGTCAAGCCCATGCTGCATATGAGTATGCGCCTGGGAGAGGGCACGGGCGCCGCTCTGGCATTCCACCTCATCGATGCAAGTACCCGGATCCAGCAAGAGATGTGGAAACTGGATGAGGTCACCAATCCTGGTTTAATGGGAGAGATTCTCAATGATTAAATCACGAATAATTCTGGGCTTAGCCTTACTGGTTGGACTAATGATGATGACCGGCTGCGGTCAAAAAACGCCCGATTCGCTGCCGATTGAGAATGGCCAATCCGAATATCCGGTAATATTCCAAGATGACCTGGGACGTCAGGTAACCATCGATAGTGAGCCACAGCGCATTGTTTCATTGTCACCCAGCAACACGGAGATCCTCTATGCTATTGGCCTGAACTCACGGATGGCCGGGGTGACAACATACTGCGATTACCCGGCGGCGGCTCGACAATGCAAAAAAATCGGGGGATTCAGTGATCCCAATCTGGAAATGATAATCGCTCTTAATCCCGATCTGGTGGTGGCGGAGAGCATACACAGCCTGGTGATACCAGCCCTTGAAGAGGCCGGAATCCCGGTCCTGGCAGTAGAACCCCAACGGCTGGCTGATATAAGTGGAGCCGTGGAGTTGATCGGTCGGGCCACCGGCAGGCAAGCCGAGGCCAACCGCCTGGCTGAAGAAATCAGGGACAAGATTGAACAGGTGCGATCCCGGATTATTGGGGATTCAAATCCCCCTCTGGTTTACTTTGAGATCTGGCATGAACCCTTTATGACTGTGGGACCTGGTACCCTGATTGATGACCTGATAACTGTCTGCGGCGGAATTAACCTGGCGGGAGACGCCGCTGGCCATTACCCGGAGCTAAGTGAAGAAGCCATTATCCTGCGTAATCCGGATGTGATTATCTACCCGGAAAGCCATGGAGAGGCTCTCATCAATCCCATGAACCGCACCGGGGCCTGGCAGACGGTGAAGGCTGTTCAATCCGGCCGGGTGACAGCCATTAATCCTGATATTGTCAACCGGGCTGGTCCGAGGGTAATCCAGGCCATGGATGAGCTCCTGCGCATAATACACCCGGAGCTCGGATTACGAGGTGAATAAAATGGAGTGTTTTAAGGGCTACGCGGTATGGATTTTGACGGGGATTCTTTTAATACTGATAATACTGGCGGTGGCCATCGGAAGTATTCACATATCACCCCTGCAGGTGTTGAGGATTTTGCTTCACCAGCTTCCGGGCATCTCAGGTCATGCAGTCCCCAACTGGCCGGAGAGCTATGAGACCATAATAGTGTTGATCAGGCTGCCACGGGTGATGCTGGCTCTGGTGGTCGGTTCAGCCCTGGCTCTGGCAGGTGCGATCTTTCAGGGATTGTTCAAAAACCCTATGGCCGATCCCCATATCATTGGGGCATCATCGGGTGCAGGGCTGGGAGCCACACTGGCCATCACCCTGGGGCTATCACTTAACTGGAACGGGCTGGGAGCCGTACCTCTGGTGGCTTCAGCCGGGGCTTTCATAACTGTAATCCTGGTTTACAATGTTGCTCGGAGCGGGGGAACGGTGCCTATTCCCAATCTCCTTCTGGCCGGTGTAGCATTTACCTCCTTGCTGTCCGCATTAATTTCCCTGCTGATGTATCTGGGACAGGATCAGATGCACACCATAGTTTTCTGGCTGATGGGCGGGCTATCCGGCCGGAGCTGGAATCATGTGATATTTGCCCTGCCTTACCTTCTGATAGGCACTGCGGTGGCAGTCTATTATGCACGGGACCTCAATCTGATGCTGCTGGGGGAGGACTCCGCCTATAACCTGGGAGTGGAGGTGGAGAGGGTCAAGGCCATTCTTCTGCTCGTGGCCTCTATACTTACCGGAGTTGCAGTGGCTGCTAGCGGAATGATCGGGTTTGTTGGTCTTATTGTCCCTCACGTAGCCAGGATGGTGGTTGGTCCTGACCACCGTAAACTGGTGCCGGTTTCTATCCTGGCAGGGGCTATCCTGTTGATAACCGCTGACATCCTGGCCAGAACAATTCTGGCACCGGTAGAATTGCCCCTCGGGGTGGTCACCGCATTATTCGGAGCCCCGTTTTTTATTCTGTTGTTAAGAAGCTATCGGGGTCCATTATTCAGGACGGGGAGTGATTAATCAATGCCAGAATTCCTGCTTGTCCGGGACCTGGCCTGCGGGTATACCTATCCGGTTTTAGAGAACTTGAACTTTGAGATTGAGCACGGGTCTTGTGTCGGAATAATTGGCCCCAACGCATCGGGCAAGACCACACTTATTAAAACCCTGTGCGGGTTGCTTAAGCCTCAAACCGGTCAAGTAGTATTGGATGAACGGGATGTTCATAAGATGAAGCCTCTGGCCAGGTCCCGCCAGGTAGCGGTGGTAAGTCAGGAGGCCAGGATTGATTTTGCCTTCTCGGTTGCCGAGGTGGTAATGATGGGACGCCATCCCTATATCCCACGGATGGGTTCACCATCTTCCCAGGATTGGGAAAAGGTAGACTGGGCCATGGAGGTTACCGGGGTTTCAAAACTAGCCTCTCGTTCAATCAGCGGCTTGAGCGGGGGGGAACGGCAGAGGGTTCTTATCGCCAGAGCCTTGGCTCAGGAACCGGATTTACTATTGCTGGATGAGCCGACCTCATCCCTGGATATCAACCACCAGGTGGAGATACTCGACCTTATCAAACACCTTAACCACCGGCAACGAATGGCTATATTCATGGCCATTCACGACCTGAATCTGGCTGCCCAGTACTGTGACCGGCTGATGCTGGTACATCAGAATCGGATATTTGCCTGGGGCAATGTCGAGGAGGTTCTTACCCCAGATAACATCAGAACAGTCTACGGCCATCCTGTCATCATTGAGCGTCACCCGGTTTATCGGTGTCCCCAGGTGGTATTGCTTTCCCGCCTGTCTGCAGCTTCCAGGGAGGGCCTTCATGTACATGCGGTGGTAGGCGGGGGAATGGGTATTGATATTCTGCTAAGGCTGACCCGGCATGGCCACCGGGTCAGCACCGGGGTTCTGAACCAGGGGGACAGCGACTGGCAGGCAGCCCGGGATATGGAGCTGGCTTTGGTGGATGTACCTCCATTTGCCCCGGTGGGGGAGAAAAGCTGCCGGATAAATCTGGAGATGATGTGCCGATCGGATGCGGTAATACTTGCCAGCATACCATTCGGGCTAGCCAACCTTCCTAATCTGGAAACACTGTTGGCGGCGGCCGGTAACGGAATCCCGGTCATAGTGGTGGAGCAGGATCTGATTGAAAACCGTGACTTTACGCAAGGAGTGGCGACCAGATTGTACAAAGAGCTGGTTAAGTCTTCGCTGGCGGTGGTTAAGGATTCCGGAGATGCCCTGCAGGTCCTGGATGGTATCGGGAAACGGAGGTGAGTGAATGGCGGGAAGGCTGATAATGGTTACCGGGGGTGCGCGCAGCGGAAAGAGCCATTGGGCAGAGAAGATAGCCTTCGAACTGGCGCCAGGGGTTCCGGTTATGTATGTCGCCACCTGTATACCCCGGGATGATGAGATGAGGCAGAGGGTGCGGATGCACCGACTACGGCGTCCTTCCCACTGGGTAACGGTGGAAGAAGAGTTTAACCTGGCGGAAGTTGTGAGAATACCGGTGCCGGGTACAGGAGTTATTCTCATCGACTGCCTGACCCTGTGGATCAGCAACCTATTGCTGCGGGAGTACCGGGAAGGTATGGATGATCGTGTTTATCACGAAAAAATTCTGCCGATGGTAGAGGAATTGGCTGCGGCGGCCGATGCGGCACCCTGCCCGGTGATCGTCGTGACTAATGAGGTTGGCTTCGGGATCGTACCTGGGGACCACATGAGCAGGGTCTACCGGGATTTAGTCGGCTGGAGCAACCAGATCATGGCACGCCGTGCGGCTGAAGTCTACCTGGTATGTTCCGGGTTTGCAGTTGACATAAAGAAGCTGGCTGCTGCCTACGGGTGGCCTCCTGTCTCACAATAAGATGGAGTGCAAAAGACACCAGGAAGTCTGGTGTCAAAAGAGCCTTTAGACCGTGTGAAAACTGAATGTTGCGTATTATTATGCATGCTAAGCATATTCGCCATCTTGCGGCTCGCTCCTATGTTCCTCGCCTACATCCCCACAACTTGTTTTTCTTTGGGCGGGACAGCCGACATACGCGGCGTCCATGCCGCGGATGTCGGTATTCCGCCATCCGTGGCGAAATAGTCCCGCCTAGGACGTAAGACAAAACTTCGTTGGGGAATGTTACGGCTCGTCACAATGTCGCTCACTCGCAAGCCGGCGAATATGTGGTATTGTACATTTGCAATATCATTATGCTCTCGTGCCGAGTTTTTACATACACTGCCGTCCCCTTGACACTACAGAAAGGAGGTGCCTTTTTGCGCAGCTTTTTGTTGGCCTTACAACTCTTAACCCGGATTCCAATCAAAATCAGGGATGAGATCCGCCTGGGGGAGATGAGCCGGACAGTTGCCATGTTCCCTCTGGTGGGTCTGCTGATCGGCGGTTTAATGGCCATCACCTGCTACCTGGTATTCCTGATTCTGCCCCGACCGCTGCCCGCCTGGCTCGTGGTGGCCGCATCCCTCTTTATAACTGGAGGGCTGCATTTGGACGGGCTGATGGATACCGCCGATGGGGTATTCAGCGGCCAACCCCGGGAGAAGGCTCTGGGTATAATGAAGGACAGCCGGGTGGGAGCTATGGGAGTCATGTCCTGTGTGTTGGATCTGGGGATAAAGGCTGCTGCTATCAATTCCCTGGCCACCGCATATCTCTATCCATTACTGCTTTTGACTCCGGTCATAGCTCGAACAGCCATGGTACTGTCGATGAGATACCCTTATGCCCGCCAGGGTGAAGGCACAGGTTCTCCTTTTGCCGGTCAGGTTAGTGTCACTCAGGTAGTGTTCTCCGTTATGCTGTCCCTGGCAATAGCATTCCTGGCAATGGGCATAGAAGGTGCTGCCCTGGCCGCAGCCGCCTGGCTGATAGCGAGCGGGGTGGCCTGGTGGCTGGCGAAGAGATTGGGCGGAATGACCGGGGATACCTATGGCTTTATTAATGAGATAACCGAGATATCCTTCCTCCTCCTGGCATTGATTATCCCGTAAGTGAGCCAGGAGACGTTTTGTTCAGCCCCTTTTATCCTCCCATTATATTAGTTTTGGGGGGATGACATTTTCCCTGAAGACATATACCATGCCATTATCGCTGACAAACAACACCTGGTCCTAAATCGGCTTGACTGGCGGGGGCGTAGCATGTTAACCTTTTGTTGTCGGTTGCGCATTTTTGCAACCGCATGGTCCGGGTATGAAGCGGCGGTTTGCCCACCTGGGATCAGCGAGTCTCTAAAATGTGGAGGTGTAGTTTATTGTACGCTGTTATTAAGACCGGCGGCAAACAGTACCGGGTTCAGGAGGGAGAAGTCCTGAAGCTGGAGAAACTTGCCGCAGATACCGGTGAGACCGTGGAATTTGATCAGGTCCTGGCCGTTAAGACCGATGATGGACTCAAGGTAGGGGCTCCGTATGTTGAAGGGGCCAGGGTTCAAGGCAAGGTTCTGGGCCAGGGTAAAGCCAAAAAGATCATAGTCTTTAAGTACAAACCCAAAAAGAATTACCGTAAGAAGCAGGGACATCGCCAGCCTTTTACCAGTGTTCGCATCGAGAAAATAATGTTCTGATTATGGTCAGGGTTGAATTGTACAAAGATGGCCATAATTTGGTGAAGTCCTTCAGGGTGGAGGGACATACCGGTTATGCCGATCATGGACAGGACATAATCTGTGCCGGGATTTCTGCTATCACCCAGACAGCCCTTATGGGGTTGTTGCATTACCTGGAAAAGAAACCGGTGTACGAAAAGGAAGGCGGACTGTTGATCTGCAAACTGGAACAAGGTTTGAGCGATGATGACAGGCTGAAAGCCCAGGCTATACTGGGTACCATGGAAATGGGACTGCGAGAAATTGAGTCCCAATATCAAGATTTTATTCAAATAAGAATCAGGAGGTGTTAAGTATGTTTCATATAGATTTACAGCTCTTTGCTCACAAGAAGGGTGTTGGAAGTTCTCGGAACGGCAGGGACAGCGAATCCAAACGCCTGGGAGTTAAGAAGTTTGACGGTCAGATGGTTACCGCGGGGAACATTATAGTCAGGCAGAGAGGTACCAAGGTTCACCCGGGCAACAACGTAGGTCTGGGGGGCGATGATACCATCTTTGCGACTATTGATGGCCTGGTTAAATTTGAACGCAAGGGCAAGAATAAGAAACAGGTCAGCGTTTATCCTGTTGCTGATCTGACGATGTAAGGCGAGAATGCGAGAAAAGAGGATACTCTGACAGCCTGTAGAAAATATGCATGCAGGAACAGCTGACCCCTGGAATTAACCCAGGGGTTGTTTGTACTGGAGGGGAATTATGGACAGCGGAAAAGTGGTCAGATTGCTAAGTCGCCAGCGGCATGATTATGCCAATCACACGCAGGTTATCAAAGGTTATCTGGAGCTGGGGATGCCTGAAAGGGCCATGGAATATGTGGATTCCGTTGTTAAGGAACTGGCACAGGAAAGTCACCTCTTCCACGCAGTTTCACCCGATGTGTCTATCGGGCTGTATGAACTGCAGTTGTGGGCCCGGGACAAAGGGATGTACTTGAGATTTGGTGATCTTGAGCTCGATGATTCCGCTGGTGTGCTCCAGTCGCAAGGTTTAACCTCTATTTATCAGGTCTTAGACGATATTAAGATTCCAGTTGGCGGGGACGAATTTGAGGTTCGTCTGGATCTGGCGAGGAATAAAGAACAGTTGATTATCAGGCTTACGTGTCCGGGTGAATCAGGGCCGGTCACACGTGAGATAGTATTAACGAGGTGATTTGGTGTTTGTAGACCAGGCCCGCATCTACGTCAAGGGTGGTGACGGAGGCAATGGAGTAGTTGCTTTCCGTCGGGAAAAATATGTGCCTCAAGGAGGACCTTCCGGAGGAGATGGCGGGAGAGGGGCTAATGTAGTTTTTCAGGCGGAACAGGGTCTCCGCACCCTGATGGATTTCCGCTACCGTCGCCATTACAAAGGCGAGCGGGGTCAACATGGACAGGGCAAGAATATGCACGGGGCCGGGGCTTCGGATTTAGTAATAAAGGTGCCGGTGGGGACGGTTATTAAGGACGCTGAGACCGGTGATGTCCTGGCCGATCTGGTCACCCACGGCCAGACCTTTATTGGTGCCAAGGGGGGACGAGGAGGACGGGGCAATGCGCGCTTCTCATCCTCTACCCATCGTGCACCGGCATTTGCGGAAAAAGGGGAACCAGGGGCTGACCGCTGGCTGATCCTGGAACTGAAACTCCTGGCTGATGTAGGATTGGTTGGTTTTCCAAATGCGGGTAAATCAACCCTCATTGCCAGGGTCTCTGCGGCCCGTCCCAAAATAGCAGATTATCCTTTTACCACGCTGGTTCCTAACCTGGGGGTAGTTGAGGTGGCTCCAGGGGAAACCTTCGTGATGGCTGATATTCCTGGTTTGATTTCGGGTGCCCATCAGGGGGCCGGACTCGGCCACGAATTCCTGCGTCATATCGAGCGTACCCGGATCCTGGTATTTGTGCTGGACTGTTCAGGGCTGGAGGAGAGGGAACCGGTCCAGGATTATGAGACCCTTATGCAGGAATTAAGGCTGTATCGCCCGGACCTTCTGGAGCGACCCCGGTTAATTGCCGCCAACAAGATAGATGCCCCGGGTGCGGAGGCGATAGTAAACGACCTGAGAAATCGTGTTGAAGACATAGAGGTGTTTCCGATTTCCGCCTTTACCGGCGAGGGAGTAGACGAACTGGTGAAAAAGGTTCACCTGCTCCTCTCTCACATGCCTGAAACCCCTGCGGCCACGGAAGAGATTGTGGTCACCCGCTTCAAGGAGGAAATCCCCTTTACAATCAGCAAAACCAATGAGGCTTACGAAATCAGGGGTGATCGTATTGAAAAACTGGTCGCCATGACGAATTTCGACAACGACGAGGCTCTGCCCAGATTTCAGCATATAATTGAAAAGATGGGGATTAACCAGGCTTTGCGGGAAAAGGGTATTCAGAACGGTGATCTGGTCCGTATCCTGGATCTTGAGTTTGAGTACCAGGAATAGCAAATAACCGAAAAACAATACGATTGCAGTCAGGGGGGAGGAAGCTTGGAAGCCAGAAAAAGCCTGAAAAACTGCCGACGTCTGGTAATTAAGGTCGGCAGCAGCACCATTACCCATGCCAGTGGACAGATTAATATATCACGCCTGGAAAAGCTCGCCCGGGAGTTAGCCGATTTGCATAACGAAGGCCGGGAGGTACTCCTGGTGACCTCTGGCGCGGTGGCGGCCGGTGTTGGTCGGTTGGGGCACCGCGATTATCCGAAAACCCTGCCCTTAAAGCAGGCTCTGGCGGCAGTAGGTCAGGGAACACTCCTGCACCTGTATGAGAAATTCTTTGCTGAATACGGCAAGGATATTGCCCAGGTTCTGCTCACCAAGGATGACTTCGATGAGAGATTGAGGTACCTGAATGCACGGAATACACTGACTACTCTGCTCCAACTTGGTGTAATTCCGGTCATCAATGAGAACGATACCGTGGTAGTTGAAGAGATTAAGTTTGGAGATAATGATACCCTTTCAGCCCTGGTGGCTGAGATTGTGGATGCTGATCTTCTGGTTATCCTCACTGATATCGATGGTTTATATAACGATGACCCCCATGTGAATAACCAGGCCGAGCTGTATCGGGAACTGGAGGAGATACCCAACATAGTGGAGAAAGGCTTGCGGGGAAAAGGAAACAAGTTTTCCAGCGGGGGCATGTATACCAAGCTGCTGGCGGCCCGTACTGCCATGACCTCGGGGATTCCTATGGTGGTCGCTAATGGCCGGGAGCCGGGAACCGTTCGCGGGATAATTGACGGCCAGCGAATCGGTACCCTGTTCAAGCCCAAGGAAGGTCGGATGCAGGCCAGAAAACGCTGGATTGCCTTTGGCAGCCAGACCCATGGTGCAGTATCTGTTGACTCCGGAGCCGTCGATGCCCTGGTGAAAAAAGGCAAGAGCCTGCTGCCTTCAGGCGTCGTTGAGGTTGAGGGGGATTTTGAGCGCGGCAACGTTGTGTCCATTCGGACGGTCGAAGGCCGGGAAATTGGCCGGGGAATGGTCAATTATTCCGCGGATGAGATAAGGGCGATAAGGGGCAGAAAGACTACTGAGATTGCCCGTATACTTGGCAGCAAGGACTATGATGAGGTGATTCACCGCAATAACCTAAGCCTTATCAACTGAGATCCTGTGCGATTGTAGAGAATCGTTGTTTTGGAGAGAGAAACCAACCGCTGGCAGAATTGAAGCTCCATCTTAGTGTGAATAATCATGAAAAGACCCTGCTCAAGATTTATTGGAGGAGGTATGTTATATGATTCAGGCCCGGATGGAACAGCTGGGAAAAAAGGCCAAAGAGGCCGCACGTTCTTTAATGCTGGCTTCCACTGATCAAAAGAACCAGGCATTGCACCAAATGGCTGAGGCTTTGATCGCTCAAAGTGAGGACATTCTTCAGGCTAATCAGATAGACATGGAGGAAGGCAAGCATAAGGGATTGTCCGGCACCCTGCTGGATCGTCTGATGTTAAGCAGAAAGCGTATTGAGGAGATGTCTGAAGGACTGCTGGCTGTCGCGGCTCTACCGGATCCGGTGGGAGAGGTGGTCGAGATGTACCGCCGCCCTAACGGCCTGGAGGTAGGCCGGATCCGGGTGCCTCTCGGAGTGGTGGGAATTATCTACGAAGCACGCCCCAATGTTACCGCCGATGCAGCCGGGCTATGTCTCAAGACGGGGAACGCTATCATCCTGCGCGGCGGCAGCGAGGCCTTCAATTCCAATCAAGCGATCGCACGGGTTCTGGCGGAAGCAGCTACTGCGGCTGGAATCCATGAGGGAGCTGTCCAGCTGGTGGATACAACAGACCGGGAGGCCGCCAACCTGCTTATGAGAATGAATCGTTATGTAGATGTCCTGATTCCCCGTGGCGGGGCCGGCCTGATTCAGACTGTGGTTAACAATGCTACGGTTCCCGTGATTGAAACCGGTGTCGGTAACTGCCATACCTATGTTGATGAAGATGCCGACCTGGATATGGCCCTGGAAATAGCAATTAATGCCAAATGCCAGCGTCCCTCGGTATGCAATGCCATGGAGTCGCTGCTGGTTCATGAGTCAGTAGCCAGCGAATTTCTGCCACGTCTGGCCGAAGCTATGCGGGAACGTAAGGTGGAACTGCGGGGATGTGAGAGATTTCGGGAGATTGACCCGGGTGTTAAGCCTGCAGTAGAGTCTGACTGGGAGACAGAATTTTTGGATTTCATTCTGGCGGTCAAGGTAGTTAAGAACCTGGATGAGGCCATGGATCATATAAACAGGTATGGGACCGGTCACTCCGAAGCGATAGTGACCAGGAGCTACGAGAGAGCCAGGAGTTTTATGGCCGGTGTAGATGCGGCGGCCGTCTTCGTCAATGCATCAACCCGTTTCACCGATGGGTTCCAGTTTGGTCTGGGGGCGGAGATCGGTATCAGCACCCAAAAACTGCATGCCCGTGGTCCTATGGGTCTGAAGGAACTCACTTCCACGAAATACATCATCTACGGTAACGGGCAGATCCGGAAATAGAAATGAGACAGTGGGACAGGTTACCGGTCCCACTGTCCCGGTTTACTGGTCGTCATCATCTTTCTTACTATCCTGGTGGCTGATAATCTGGTTCAGGACCACTCCAAACAGCATCCCGAAAGATATACCCATTGCCAGGTTGTCGTAGATAATCCCAAACACAACTCCCAGGCACAATCCGATTGCAATATACTGTCCGATATCAGAATCCTTATCCTTTTTCTCCAATAATAAGCCCCCTTGCCGTAAACATATTCATCTACCCGGGCGGCCTGAAGAAGCTTAAGCTATGGGAATAGAAGCCTAAATAACAAGAAAACCCCTTGCCTTTAAACGTGCCTGATCCTCTGCGGAAACTGAATACTCGCGTTCCAGCAGTTTGCGCTCCTGGGCAGTTCCGCATAACTCGGTGGAGAGATAGCGTAGTCCGTTGTCATTTATCATGGTTACAATCCTTCGCGCCTGCGGGAAGTAACGGGCCGCTTTCATGGCTGCTGCGACATTGCATCCCGAGGAGATGCCGCAGAATATGCCTTCCTGTCGAGCCATCTCCCGGGCAACCCGTATGGCCTCGTCTGATTCAACCTGCACTATCCCATCGATATAATCCAGATTCAGTATCACGGGTATAAGTCCATCGGCAATCCCCTGGACCTTGTGCTGGCCGATCTTACCTTGAGCCAGAATCGGAGATTCCTGAGGTTCCGATATCAGGATCTTTATATCCGGGTTCTTCTCTTTTAGGTAGCGTGCGGTTCCGGTCACAGTTCCGCCGGTTCCCTGGCACATGATAAAGACATCTACCTCACCGCCAGCCTGTTCCCAGATTTCCGGCCCGGTGGCATAATAATGGGCATCAACGTTTTCCGGCCTCACAAACTGGCCTACTTCAAAGACCTGGTCTCCGTACTTCTCCTTCTGCCGGGCGACCTCTTCCAGAACTAAGTCGACATCGGTTTCGGCGCCAGGAGTCAGAACCAGTTCGGCTCCGTAGGCCTCAATGGTCTTCTTCCTTTCCTCACTCATGCCTTCCGGCATCACTATGATAACCCGATAACCTTTTACCGCACCCACCATACAGGTAGAGATGCCAGTATTACCGGTCGTACCTTCCATGAGGATCATCCCCGGTTTAAGCTCACCTTTTTTCTCCGCTTCCTCGACCACCCGGTAGACCACCCGGTCTTTAAGACTTCCACTGGGATTTGTGTATTCGAGTTTTACCAGGATCTCAGAGTCCAAACCCTTCGCCAGGCGGTTCAATCGTATCATGGGGGTAAGACCTATACTTTCCAGAACGTTTCCCAAAACTCTCGTGTTGCGTTCCCAGTTCATCCAGCAATACCTCCAGTATATTGACTTTGTGAGAAGTAAAAATTACCTTACAAAGGCCATTCCGAACCAAAACAGATGGGGCGTAAGATCCGCACTGATTCCCGCTGGGGCAGGTGACTTCCCAGTTCTTCTTTCTGAACCAACACCTCGCTCATCATATTCTCCAGCATAAAAAATATGGATTCCCAATCACCTGGTCGGCGCAGGGACAGGTTCTCCTGGCTTAAACGCCGGGCCAGATGGTTATTCAGTTCAATCTCATAGTTTTCCAGGAGGTCAAAGTACTCTTTCCAATGGGCAAGTTTATCCTCCTGCCGCCAGGCGATACCGGGACAGACAAAATGACGGCAAACCGACTCGCGAAGCCCTACGGGCAGCAGGCATCCCTCCCGGGTACTGTGAAACTGGCAGCGGGAGGAACCGTCCTCATCGGGGAGGCTGTTCACGGTAATAGAGGCATCCAGTATTGTCAAACGGGGAAGCTTGACGATGTAATCAATCAGTTCCGGACGCTGCTGGGCTATGAAATAGAGATCCGTAGGGTAGAAGACCGGTGAATAATAACCGCAGCAGCCCTTATTATCCCGGCGAGGACAATCGGCACACAGGTCTACCTCAATGAAGCTCCGCAGCCCCTGGCGATGAAAAACCAGATTGATCTCCTGTAACATGATAAAACCTTCGCTCCTTAGCGCCTGCTGCATTAATAGTGCTCTGAGACCGGAAGGATGTGAATAAAAATACCGGTTTTCGAGCCATCAAATTGATATGATTTGGTAATCTTATATGGATAGAAACAGGATAACCTTTTAAACACCGTGCCAACTCCTATCATTATAGCCATTTTACAGTCGCAGCCCAACCTTTTCGTGATAATAAAAGACGGGAGAACTGGATAGACGCGCCAGAGATTTTCTGGCGGCAGCAACGAACCGGAGAGGGAGTTCGGTTAGTCCTGGGGGGATGCAACCGTTGGCATGATATTTAATCAATTTCTCAATTAATTTTCAACCCGGTTGGGTTTGAGCAGGGAAATCCCGGAACACTTTTTGGGGAAGTGAGGAATGCTTAATACAAGCTAGGGGAGAAGATGGTCCTGGACCTCGACGTTGATAGTTCCCTTGTTCTGAGCCAACATGTGGGATATGCAATGAGCCGGTTGAGGCCTGCAGACAAGATAGCCCTGAATCTGGTCACACTGTAAGCTGGATAGCACAGCGACCTGTTCAGGTCTTTCCACACCTTCAGCCGTAACCCGGAGCTCAAGAAATCTTGCTAAAGAGATTACTGCCTGTGGAATTGCCAATCCGGCACCTTCCTGACCCAGGTCGCTGATGAAGGACTGGTCAATTTTGAGTGAATCAAGAGGCAGATTCCTTAGATAGCTCAGTGACGAGTAGCCGGTGCCAAAATCGTCCAAGGCAATCTGTATTCCGAGGCTCCGCAGATCCTGTAACTGCTTGCTTACCCGTTCCGTGCTACGGATGGCGACACTTTCAGTAATTTCCAACTCAAGGTATTTTGGTTCCAAACCTGTTTCCTCAAGCACTCCGGCTACGGTGTCTACCAGATCCTGCTGCCAAAAATGACGCCCTGATATGTTTACCGCAATCCTGATTGCCGCCAGGCCTTGATCCTGCCACCACTTGTTCTGCCGGCAAGCCGTCCTCAAAACCCATTTTTCGAGGGGGATTATCAAGCCGGTTTCTTCGGCAACATGTATGAATTTCCCTGGCATTATCAAGCCGTTCTTTGGGTGCTGCCAGCGTACCAGGGCTTCCATGCTCACGATCTGCCCACTCCGAATATCAATCAATGGTTGATAATAGAGGACCAGTTCTTCATGATCCAGGGCCTGGCGCAATTCTTTAGCCAGGGTAAGACGCTCAAGAAAGAGTTCGTTCATAGCGGGAGTGAACACCTGAAAATTATTGCCTCCCTGTTCTTTAGCCCGGTAGAGTGCGGTGTCGGCGTTCTTAATCAAGGTTTGGACATCCTGCCCATCGTTAGGGAAAATGCTGATGCCAATACTGGCGGTGACGTGAATTTCCTGACCATCAACCTGATAGGGCAAAGAGAAACTCTGGAGAATCTTGCTGGCTACAGTCCCGGCATCCTTGCTGTCACTGATGCCCGGAAACAGGAACATAAATTCATCTCCGCCCATACGGGCAATGGTATCCCCTTGCCTCACCTGGGATTTAAGCCTCTGCGATACCGCCCGCAGCAGCTGGTCACCGGCCAGATGTCCTAGGGTATCATTGATGACCTTAAAATTATCTAAATCAAGATATATCAGAGCCAGCATATGGTTCTGTCGTTTGGCCTGGGGAAGCGCCACGGAGATTCGATCATGTATCAGCAGCCGGTTGGGGAGACCGGTCAGAGCGTCATGATATGCCATATGGCGAATGGTTTCCTCGTAATTCATGCGTTCAGTTATATCTGATACAATAATGACTCCACCCAACGGACAACCATCATCGGACATCACCGGGGCAATCTTGGCCTCAATCGGGGTCGGCTTTCCAAATGCAGTAGAACGGAATTCTCCTTGAAAATTGGATTTTTGGCCATGGAGAGCCTGTTTTATACACTCCACCAGATTTGCCTCCGGCAGGTGAAGCAAGTTAAATCCGATAAGGGCGTCTCTTTCAAGAGGGCCAATAATCTGAGAGAGATTTTCATTGTAAGCGGTAATACGCCCCTGCTTATCGAAATGAAGTATCCCCAGAGGGGTGTTTTCAAAAACCAGGCGGTATTTTAATTCACTCTGAAGAAGGGCTTCTTCTGCCGCTTTTCGCTGACTTATGTCACGGACGATACCACGAAAACCGGTCACTTTTTTCCCGGTGTTATCCAGAATTGCGGACACTGAAGCTTCGGAATACAGCTTGGAACCGTCTGGCCGGGCAATCTGGAATTCAACCTCACTGGTGGGTTCTCTGGTGCAAAAAACTCTATTAAAAGCTGTAAAGGCCTTGCGGGCGTTTTCCGAATCCATATACTGGGTATAGTTCGTGTTATACAGGTCTTCTTTGGGATATCCCATGGCTTCAGTCAGGCTATTGTTAAAAAAGGTAAAGTTGCCTTGAATATCAACCTCGAAATATCCGTCTTCAATGCTATCCAGAATATTTCTATACCGCTCCTCGCTTTGCCGGAGAGCTTCCTCAGCCTGTTTATGCTGGGTCATATCTCTTAAGGTTTCAATTGCTCCAATCAGGCGACCATTCTGGTCAAATAGGGGAGAGGCTTTTGCCCAAACATAGACCCCTTTACCTTTTACGGCTGGACAGAAGTTCTCGGCTACCAGAGTCAGGTGGTCCCTTCTGTAGTATTGATATTCCGGTTGTTCAATGCTTTTGTCAAGGGCCAGGTTAACCAGCATGGGACGGCGCAGGCCGTAGAAAGGCAGAGCGTACTCGTAATCACTTTTGCCTACCATGTCCTCAGCCTTGATTCCGGTCATTTCGGCAATAGCCCGGTTCCACCTTATAACTCGTTCCGAAGCATCGATGACAAATGTTGGGTCCGGTAAAAAGTCAATTATATCGACAAGATGTCGCTCCAGCTCCCGCCGGGCGGCTTCAGCTTTTTTTCGCTGGCTGATATCGGTAATAAACGAATAATAATAGCGCTTGCCACTTTCGCGGTCAATAAACTGGTGTACCAGCAGTTCTACCGCAATTCGCCGGCCTTCTTTGGTGAGATACTCTTTTTCATATCGAACCGGCAGTCCCGTACTCTGCAGTTCATCCAGGTAATGACTCTGTACTCCATGCCATTCGGAGGGTGTAAGGTCTTTGTCCCAACTGATAGATGAGAGTTCTTCTCTGGTATAACCAACCATATTCAAAAAGGCCGGATTACAATCCAGGATTTTACCTTCCGGGGTAACGAGGCTGAAGGGTTGGGAAGAGTATTCAAGAACTTGAGCCATAAACCGCACCCGTTCAAGATAGATGTTCAAATAATCCGCATTATCAAGGGATGATTCGTCGAATGCAGGAAGAGAAGGCCGCAGTGTGCCGTGCTCAGGTCGCAATGCTTTTTCGAAAAGTCTATCTCCCAAGAGTTTATCCTCCCACTGTCAGCGACACTGGAAAATTGTAGCAGTAATCCTTGTCATTGAGTGTACATCTATCTGGCCGAATATGCCAGCAAAAAATGGCGACACAGGTGGAAAGAATAGCGCACCAGGAAGAGGAATGTAATAAGAGGGTAAACACCGGTAGAAACATGGAAGGAAGAGTTCCGCTCCCCTCGGAATTCAATTTTTCGTTTCCGATTTTACACGACACGCATCGACAGGGACAGCAATTTAGCGTTTTTTAGACAAAAACTTCTCTGGAGAATGAGGCGTTTCGGCCAACAAGGCTCACCTGCAACCCTGCAAATATAAGGTTCATACATAGATTTTCATGTAGTCACAGGGATATGGTAGCGTTGGCTACTGTAAATGAACCGAGAATCCCCTGCCTTTAGGCATAGGGAGTGTCAATTGGAACTGGAAAATCATTTAAGAGTAAGGGTATAATGAATTTGTGACAAAGTGTACAAGGATGTCTTTGCGTGCTGATAAGCTTTCGTTGGTAAGGATGGATTGATGTTGAAAACTGGGGTTTTTGGAGGAACATTCGATCCGGTTCATATTGGTCACCTGGCGGTGGCTGAGAGGGTTCGCAGCGATTTGAGCCTTGACCGGGTAATTTTTGTGCCCACCAATAAATCGCCGTTTAAGCTGGGACAGGTAACCTCGTCGGGTGAACACAGGCTTAACATGTTAAGACTGGCAACCAGGGACAATCCGCACTTTACGGCCAGTGACATTGAACTGCGAAGAGGCGGTACCAGCTACACGGTGGACACTATGGAAGCCCTAAATAATTTGTACCCTGACGACGAATTTTACTTTATTATGGGGATGGACTCATTTTTGGAGTTGAATGGCTGGAAAGGCGTGGGACGGCTGGTGGAGTTGTCTCAACTGGTGGTGGTAACCCGTCCCGGTTATGAACTACCACAGGAACAACGGAAGTTACTCGCCTTACCGGCAGAAGTATGGCGGCGGACACATTTCCTGGAGGTACCCGGCCTTGATATTGCGGCCACTGAAATCCGGGACCGGGTGAATAAAGGTCAGTCGGTACGCTACCTGCTGGTTCCCGAAGTCGAGATTTACGTACACGAAAACGGAATTTACCGGTGAAGTATTCTTACAGGGGTCAGTAGACCTGTCGGCTTTTGGACCGGATTCAAGAGGGATGTCGCCAATCGGCCGGTAACAGAGGAGATTGATGGACGAGAACAGAGCTGAGGAGATCATTAGAGCAAGACTCTCTGAAAACAGATATCGGCACTCGATGCGGGTGGCATCAGTTGCCCGGGAGATGGCACGTGCGTTTGGCCTGGATGAAAATAAGGCCGGTCTGGCCGGTATTGTCCATGACTACGCCAAAGGCGTTCCCGGTTACGAGCTGCTGGCTCTGGCCAGAGAGCATAATCTGTTGGAAGACGAGGTCGAAACCCGTTCTCCAGATCTGCTTCATGCGTCAGTGGGAGCTTTTCTCCTGCAGCAGGAACAGGGATTGGCTGATGAGGAGATTCTGGATGCAGTCAGGAACCATACCCTGGGAAGGGTGGGCATGACGGATCTGGAAAAGGTGTTATTTCTCGCCGACATGATCGAACCGGGACGTGACTATCCGGGAATAGAGCGGCTGCGCTGCTTGGCCTGGCGTGATCTCAACGAGGGGATGATACAAGCCATTGAATTAACTTTGCGCTATTGTATGGATCGGGGGAGATTGATTCACCCTCGGACAGTGCTGGTTCGAAATAACCTGCTGTCTTCTTTGCCAAGGGAACGAACCCTATGTTAGAATGTTCGTGGATGAAAAAGGGGGACTAACATGTCGACAGGTATCAACTCAGATTTGACCTCCAAGATAGTAGAATTTGCTCAGGAAGGGAATGCCACCGATATTGTAGTCCTGGACCTGCGGGGGTTGACAATCCTGGCCGACTACTTTGTAATCGCCAGTGGTCGCAGCACGATACAGGTGAAGAGCATTGCCGAAAAAATTGAGGATCAACTCCTGGAGTACGGAGAAAAACCGCTTCGCAGAGAGGGTTTTAATGAAGGACGCTGGATTATACTGGATTATTCCGGTGTAATGGTTCATATCTTCCGCCAGGAAGAGAGAGAACTTTACCAGTTGGAACGTCTGTGGGGCGATGCTCCAGTGGTACAGGTTGAAATCAGTTAGTCCAGGCATGGGGGATAGTTCTTTTGCCTGCAAAGGCCTTCCAGTTCCAGGAGGGCTTTTTTTGTTTCCAATCCACCCGGTGCAGAAAACCCGCCCAGTCCACTCGCAGCCACCACCCGGTGGCAGGGAATTATGACAGGGAGGGGATTTCTTTTTAAAGCCTGGCCAACCGCTCTGGCCCCCTGCCAGCATCCTGCAATCTGAGCCAACGTACCGTAGGTCATCACGGTTCCATAGGGAATCCCGGCAGCAGCCTGCAATACCCGGCGAGTAAAGTCCGAGCATAGGCTCAGGTCCAGCTCACAATCCCACTTTTCCACCCGGTGTCCTGCGAAATAGGCTTTCAACTGCTCGGTCAAACCGGGTAGAAGATCAGGGTTATACACCATTATCCTCCCGTCAATCTGGCCGATAGCCTGTAGAACCTGCTCCGGGTCTGGAAGGGGCAGTAACAGTGAGCTTACTCCGTTACTGTTTCCAGCCAGGCCGACAAATCCCCAATCAGTTTGAAAGATACAGTATTCCATACTCATCTGACCACGATGTTGACCAGTTTTTTCGGGACGGTAATCACCTTGACCACCTGTTTCTTACCGACAGTTTCCTTGACTTTGGCCAGGGCCAGAGCCATCGCTTCCAATTCCTCCCGGGAAATATCCGCTGGCACCTGAATCCGGTCCCTCACTTTACCGTTTACCTGAACCACCATCTCTATCTCACTCCGCTTCAGGGCGGCCTCGTCCCAGGTAAGCCAGGACTGCAGGTGAACACTATCCTGGTGACCAGTACCTTCCCACAATTCCTCGGCTACATGCGGCGCAAACGGAGCCAGGAGCACAATCAGGGTTTCCAGGGATTCCTTTACCACTTCGGGATTCATCTTCTTTCCGGCACTATCCCGGTACTGGTACATGGCGTTGACCAGCTCCATGATCGCGCTGATGGCCGTGTTGAAGTTAAAGCGCTTCTCGATATCCTCAGTTACTTTGCGGATGGTATAATGAACCTTGTAACGCAGGTCCTTATCACGTTCATTTAATTCAGCGCCCGAGTCTTTTGCCTCCTCCTGCCACCTTACCAGATCGACCACCAGCCGCCATACCCGGTTAAGGAAACGGTTGCACCCTTCAACCCCCTGATCACTCCACTCCAGATCACGCTCAGGAGGTGAGGCAAACAGGATGAAAAGTCTGGCGGTATCTGCACCATACCGATCAATTATATCCTCGGGGCTAACCACATTCCCCTTGGATTTCGACATCTTGGCCCCGTCCTTCAGAACCATGCCCTGAGTCAGCAGGTTGGTAAAGGGTTCCTGGCAAGAGAGCATACCGGCATCATACAGTACCTTGGTAAAGAAGCGGGAGTACATCAGGTGAAGGATGGCATGCTCCACTCCGCCGATATACTGGTCAACCGGCATCCAGTAGTCCACCGCCGATTTGAGGAACGGGCGGTTGGCAGCGTGAGGACTGGCGTAACGCATAAAGTACCAGGAGGAACACACAAAGGTATCCATGGTATCTGTCTCCCGCCGGGCCCGTTTACCACATGCAGGACAGGTGGTTTCAACAAATTCATCAACATAATTGAGGGGGGACTCCCCGGTCGGCCGGAACTCAACATCCTCCGGCAGAATTACCGGAAGATCTTCAAAGGGGACCGGAACCGGGCCACATTCATCGCAATAGACTATGGGTATGGGGGCACCCCAGTACCGCTGGCGGGAAATCAGCCAGTCCCGCAGCTTGTAGTTAACGGTCCCGCGGCCAATCTTATTGGCTTCCATAAACCTGATAATAGCGTCCTTACCCTCTTCAGAGGGTAGCCCGTTGAACTTGCCGGAATTGACCATCACTCCATCACCAGTGTAGGCTTCGGTCAGAGAACCATCCAGCGGCAGTTTTTCATCCGGGTTCTGGATGACCACCCGTATTTCCAGGTTATACTTCCTGGCAAAGTCAAAGTCCCTCTGGTCATGAGCAGGAACAGCCATTATTGCTCCGGTGCCGTAATCCATCAAGACATAGTTGGCCAGCCATATCGGGATCTCTTCACCGTTGACCGGGTTTACTGCATATCTGCCGGTAAAAATCCCTAGCTTTTCGGCTTCAGTCGAAGTGCGGGCCAGTTCATTCAGGCTCTTCATACTATCCACAAAATCACGGACTCCCGCCTCATAACTGGTTCCGCAGGCCAGGGATTCAACCAGCGGGTGTTCGGGAGCCAGTACCATATAGGTTACTCCGAAAACCGTGTCCGGACGGGTAGTAAAAACCGGAATCTGCTCGCCGGATCCCTTTACTGTAAAGCTGAACTCGCAGCCTTCACTGCGCCCGATCCAGTTGCGCTGCATTGTCTTAACCTTTTCCGGCCAGCCCGGCATCTGATCCAGGTCACTCAGAAGTCTATCGGCGTAGTCGGTGATCTTGAAAAACCACTGTTCCAGGTTCTTTCTCTCTACCGCGGTCTCACACCGCTCACAGGCACCATCTACCACCTGTTCATTGGCCAGGACCGTAGCACAGGACGGGCACCAGTTAACCGCAGCCGCTTTTTTGTAAGCCAGGCCCATATGATAAAGCTGTAAAAAGAGCCACTGGGTGAATTTATAATAATCCGGGCTGCAGGTGGTAACCTCCCGGTTCCAATCGTAGCTTATACCCAGTGATTTGAGCTGTTCTCTCATGTTCTCAATATTGGCGTAGGTCCATCTGGCAGGAGGAATTCCGTTCTTGATGGCCGCATTTTCAGCCGGCAAACCAAATGCATCCCATCCCATGGGATGCATGACATTGAAACCCTGCATGCTTTTAAAGCGGGCTACGACATCACCAATGGCATAATTCCTAACGTGTCCCATATGCAGGTTTCCGGATGGATAGGGGAACATCTCCAGGTTGTAATACTTCGGTTTGTAGGGATCTTCTCCCACGGTATAGAATCGGTTTTCCTCCCAGAAGCCCTGCCACTTGGATTCAATCTTCTTGAAATCGTATCGGCCGTCCACAGCCATCCCCCTTATTTTCTTATTAGTTTAATCAGTCCCCTCGCACAAATCGGGGACGGTTCGTTACTTGCGCGCTAGTCTCATCTATAGCGTTAGGGTTTACTAATAGATTACCAGGTAATGGCAAAACAAAAAACCTCTCCATCCCAAAGGACGAGAGGTCTCCCGCGGTACCACCTTAATTGGCAAAATATCTGGTGGAGCTGGCGGGAATCGAACCCGCGGCCTCTTCCATGCCAAGGAAGCGCGCTCCCTCTGCGCCACAGCCCCATGTGTTATTGCCCACTCAAGATTATAACGTAATCAACGGTGCCAGCTATACGGACTTTTAGATCTGATTAGGTGGGTGAAGGGGATCCTCTGTCAACACGACCAAGCAGCAGTCATACCTCAAACCCCATACCTATCATGCCTTTGTCCCTTCACCGGCACGGCTCCCCGGCGAGATTCAGCCCGTTACCTGCTGCCTCACACCTGCCGGCAGCTCGCTTAAAGGTTTACCAGGCCTACTGTTCCGGTTCCTCACCAGAATCTATAATTGACAATGCACATTATATGATACCTTTCACCCAAAAGTCAACCAGTGTTGCTCAAACAAATCGCGACCAGGAGGAAGTTGCCCTTTGGCTGTTGAATTATGAGGAGTTCCTAAATATTTCAACATTTAAGGAGATTCCGTTGGGTGAAACGCTGATTAGGTCGGTAGATATTGCGGTGATCGGCGGAGGGCCGGGAGGTATGGCCGCAGCCGTAGCCGCAAAAAGAGCGGGTGCCGAACAGGTGCTGGTCCTGGAGCGGGACTATGATCTGGGCGGTATACTTCCGCAGTGTATCCATGACGGTTTTGGAACCTTCGTCATGAAGGAGAGGCTTACCGGCCCCGAATACGCTGACAGATACAAAGCCCTGGTCAATGATAGCCGCGTGGAATGCCTTCTCAATACCACGGTCCTGGAAATCGGGGAGGACCGGACAATCCTGGCGGTTAACCCGGATCAGGGTATGCTGAAGTTCAAATGCGGGGCTGTAGTTCTGGCCATGGGCTGCCGGGAAAGAACCCGCTTTCAGGTTTTAATTCCCGGAACCCGTCCAGCCGGGGTTTTTACTGCGGGAGCGGTGCAGCGGCTGGTTAACATCGAAGGTCTTTTGCCGGGAAAACGGGCGGTGATACTGGGCAGCGGTGACATTGGCCTCATCATGGCACGCCGTTTAACGCTGGAAGGGGTTGAGGTCGAAGGGGTTTACGAGATCCTGTCGCAACCGAGCGGACTGACCCGAAACGTTGTCCAATGCCTTCATGATTATAATATCCCCCTGTACCTGGAGCACACTATCAGCCTGATTCACGGGAGAAAACGGGTTGAGGGGGTAACGATATGCCGGGTTGATGCCCGGCGTAAACCGATTACCGGTACTGAACGTTTTGTTCCCTGCGATACCGTGGTCGTATCAGTAGGGCTGATTCCTGAAAATGAGCTGTCGGAAAAGGCCGGGATTAATATTGATCAGATTACCGGTGGCCCGGTAGTAGATGAGTGGATGGAAACCAGCCAGCCCGGGATTTTTGCCTGCGGCAATGTGCTTAACGTATATGACCTGGTCGATTATGTTACCTACACCGGGGAAACTGCCGGACGGGCAGCCGCCCGATTTATTAAGGGACAACTCCCTGAACGCAAACCGGTGCCGGTGATGGCCGGACCGGGGATAAGACTGGTAGTACCGCAAACGATAACCCCCGCACGAGTAGTGGAACCTGTGAATCTTTACCTGCGGGTGGAAAATGCCCGATCCAATGTGCGAATCACAGTTAAGAGCGGTGAAGAGGTATTGGCCAGCCGCAAAGAGCGGGTGGTCAACCCCCCTGAAATGATAACGGTTAGAATTCCCCCGGAAAATCTTGAGAGGGTAGCGGAGGAAAGTGCTGTTTTGGTCGAACTCGAAAACAAGGGAGGTGCAGGGCAATGAGCGTGACTGCTGCTCTGACCTGCATACTCTGTCCCATGAGCTGTTCCCTTGAGCTGACAGTAGAGGAAAACCGGGTAACGAGCGTATCAGGCAACAGTTGCAAGCTAGGCCCAACCTATGCCGAAAAGGAGCTTATCAATCCGACCCGCGTTCTGACCACCACGGTAGAGATTGCAGGTGCCAGGATCCCCAGATTGCCGGTAAAGACCGATGGGGAGGTTCCCAAATCAATGATATTCGAATGCATGCGGGAAATCAGCGCGGTGAAGGCAGAAGGGCCGGTCCACAGCGGGCAAGTTATTCTGGAAGATGTGGCTGGAACCGGGATTAGTGTAGTGGCGACGCGAAACATGATTTAGTATGGCATTCCACTGCGTACCAGGCAGACATTCTTTTCTGGAGGCAGGGAGTTAATTAATTAACTTCGTCAATGTTGGGGAGGACAACACATTGGAGAAAAGCATGGTAATAGTGAATCCAGTTTCCGCTAACGGTCGGACCGGTCGTAATTGGCCGCGCATTGCTCAAGAGTTGAAGAACGCCGGTCTTAAATTCGATACCCAAATCACTTCGAAGAGCAAAGAGGCTACCCGATTAACCAGGACTGCACTGGAACAGGGCTACCGAACCGTCATCGCAGCAGGCGGAGATGGTACCCTGAATGAGGTGCTGAACGGCTTTTTTAAGCCGGAAAGTGGTCGCCCGGTTAATCCTGAGGCTCGCCTGGGTTTGATATCCAGCGGTACCGGACGGGACTTCATCAAGACCATCAGTTACTCCGAAGACATTAAGCAGGCATGCTGGACTTTAGTCCGGAATCATACCAGAACCATTGATATTGGTCAGGTCTGGTATCAGAATCCAGAGGGCAAAAAAGATTCCAGCTTCTTTATAAACGTTGCCGGTATGGGTATGGACGGGGAGACCGTTGACCGGGTCAACCGGACTACCAAGATTTTTGGAGGAAAAATCTCTTTTCTATGGGGCACGATAGCTACACTGGTTCAGTACCGTAACCGGGAATTGACGCTAGAGATTGATGGGGCTATACGTTATCATGGGGAAGCTACTCTGGTGGCGATTGCCAATGGCCAGTATTTTGGCGGCGGTATGCGTATTGCTCCCGAAGCCAGGCTGGATAGCGGTCATTTCGACATAATTATAGGCGATAATATGACCAAGACTGAAATGATAGCCAACCTGCCTCGGATTTACCGGGGTGATCACTTGAGTTACCCCAAGGTATACCTCATGCGGGGCAGTCATGTTCGGGCAACCTCTAATCAAAAAGTGTTCCTGAATGTGGACGGCGAGCAACCCGGGGTCCTTAACGCTGAATTTAAACTGCTGCCGCAGAAGCTGCAACTGATCTGTTAGGGGCGAAATTCCTTTAACTTATGTATTAAGCTTTATGCCGGTTACGCATAATGGCTATCACTTAAAAACCGGCCTTTCCCAGGATACCATTGCGCATCATCAGGAAAACAAAAGCAGTTGAAGCAAGGAGTGTTGATTTATCAAAGCACTATTTTTAAGAGAGAATCTTCGACTGTCACTGGAGGAAACCGAGAAACCGGTTATTTTGGAACCGGGCGACATCATAGTCAGGGTGACCGCCGCATCCATCTGCGGGAGCGATATCCACTTCATTACCGGGGAAGTACCGCTAAAACCTGATTTTATCATCGGCCATGAGGGTGTGGGGGTAGTTGAGGAGGTTGGAACGGGGGTAAAATCCTTCAAACCAGGTGACCGGGTAGCAATACCTTACATGGTTTGGTGTGGGACCTGTCCGGAGTGCAAGGCGGGAAGGACTTATGCCTGCACTGCGGACCTCCAGTTTGGTGTGGGCAAAGCCCGGGGTGATCTGCCCGGGTTACAGGCGGAGTATGTCCGTATCCCGGTCGCTGATTTATCGGTTGTCCACATACCTGATTCCGTTTCCGACCGGGAGGCCTTGTTCGTCGGTGACATCTTATCTACCGGATATATTGGCGTCATCAATGGGAATATTCAGCCGGGAGATGATGTGGCCATTTTCGGAGCGGGACCGGTAGGGCTGTGCACGGTAGCCTGTGCCCGGTTGTTTTCACCCTCGCGAATTATCCTGGTTGACCTGAAGGACTATCGTTTGGAGGCAGGAAAACGCCTGGGAGCAACCCACACCATTAACGCCCGCTCTGCCCGGGCAGGTTCGGAGATTCGCAGGTTAACCGGGGGTGTTGGAGTTCAGGCCGCGATAGAAGCTTCGGGAGCTGAGACCGCGGTTGATGACTGCCTGGCATGCACTGCTAAAGGCGGAATTATATCAGCAATAGGCATGACTCCCTTCAGTATTAGATTGGCCATGGGAAAGGTGTTCTATAAGAACCTGACGATAGTATCCGGATATACCTCACTCCATGAGATGAGCCGGTTGCTGAAACTTATCGAACATAAGCAGTTGGACCTTACTGCTCTTATCACTCATGAGGTACCCTTCAGCAGAATCCTGGAGGGATACCGGATTTTCCAGGACAGGCTGGATAATTGTATAAAGGTTATGGTTGTGCCGGATTAAGCTTTATCGATCTCTGGCTGGACTCGCCTAATACAGATAGCCAGTCTTGAACATTGGTTTGACGAAAAACGGGGTGTCCCACATGGGACATACAGCAGACAACAGGGTGTCCCAAACGGGACACCCTGTTGTTGTTGAATCCGGCGGTAATGCCAGTAGATCCGCCATTTTGCGGATGGCACGGAATTTGCATATTCTGCCGGTTAAGAACACTGTCTAAAGTCAATTACAGGAGGATTTTGATGAGGCACGTAAAGGAATTGTTTGATTTATCAGGACAGGTAGCTGTTGTTACCGGCGGAGCAGCAGGTATAGGAGTTCAGATGTCCTATGCTCTGGCAGAGGCCGGCGCCAGTGTGGTTATCGCAGCCCGAAAACTTGACCGGTGTGCTGCGGCAGCGGAAAAGATGTCGCAAGAACTGGGGGTTAAAGTTTTGCCAGCCCGTTGTGATGTAACCAGCGAAGAGGAGATAGATGATCTGTTTGCGCTGGTGATGAAGGAGTTCGGCCGACTGGATATCCTGGTTAACAACTCCGGAGCTACCTGGGGTGCTCCTTCGCTGGATTATCCCCGCAGCGGCTGGGACAAGGTTATAAACACCAACCTGACCGGACCCTGGCTCTGTATGCAAAAGGCGGCCAAGATCATGTCACAGCAGAAGTATGGACGGATAATCAATCTGGCATCATTGGCCTCCTTCGTAGGCGCCAAACCGGAGGTAATGGATGCAGTGGCTTACCAGGCGAGTAAGGCTGCCATAGCTGGTTTGACGAAGGATCTGGCCGTAAAATGGGCTCGTTACAATATTACCGTAAACGCTATCGCACCTGGATGGTTTCCTTCCCGCATGACCGAGGGAAGCCTGGCAACAAACGAAGAGGCCTACCTGGAAATGATCCCTATGGGGCGCTTTGGCGGCGAGGACGAGTTAAAGGCGGCTACTTTATTTCTGGCCTCACCGGGTGCCAGCTATGTTACGGGAGTCATTCTAAGCGTTGATGGAGGCTATGTTGCAATGTAGATAGGACGTGACACGGTTTATTATGTGATATGATTTCACACCTTGGGGTAATGTTTTTCAGGCTGGGAGTCGGAATTACAAAAATGAAATTGGAAAGGGGCTGGGTAAATGAAATTTAAGAAGAGCAAGGATGACCGCCGCTTACAACCTGAAAGAAAACGGTGGTGGCTTTGCCGCGTGTGCGATCTGCGGAGGCTTGACCCAGGGAGCCGGGTGTATCATCTGGGTGGAATAATCCCTCATTAATTTAAATACTTGGAGGTGGAGATGGCATGATCAGTTTTGAGTTGACTGATGAACAAAAAGAGATGCAATCATTAGCCCGGAAGTTTACCCGATCTGAGATAATCCCGGTGGCCGCTGAGTTTGACAAAACCGGAGAGATGCCATGGGATATCCTTAAAAAAGCATTTGATATTGGCCTGTGGAATTTCAATCTTCCAGCGAAATACGGCGGTTTGGAACTGGATCACGTAACCGAAGCCATTTTGGTTGAGGAATTGGCTTATGGCTGTCTGGGGATTTCCGGAGCCTGGGATGGCAATACCCTGGCCCTGGTTCCCATTCAGATAGCTGGCACTGAGGAGCAGATGGACCGGTGGCTTCCCCAGTTCGGGGAAGCCCCATTGCTGGGATCATTCTGTCTCACTGAGCCTAATGCGGGTTCCGATGCTTCTTCGATGTCCACTTTCGCCAAAAAGGTGGGGGATGAGTATGTACTGACCGGAACCAAGTGTTTCATCACCCACGGCGGAATTGCGGCCATGAATACCGTTTTCGCCAAGACTGATCGGAGTCAGAGGGGAACCCGGGGAATCAGTGCCTTTCTGGTTCCGGGGGATGCACCGGGATTGTCCATGGGCAAGGTAGAGGATAAAATGGGTGATCGGGCATCACATGTTGCAGAGGTTGTATTTGACGAGGTGAGGGTTCCTGCCCGGGACCGGTTAGGTGCGGAGGGTGAAGGCTTCAAGATCGCCATGCGGACACTGGATCAGACCAGGATGAGTATTGGGGCTGCGGCGGTGGGGGTTGCCCGGCGCGCTTATGAGGAGGCCCTGGAATACTCCAAACAGAGGGTTCAGTTCGGACGCCCCATCAGCAGCAACCAGGCAATAGCCTTTATGCTGGCTGATATGGCAACTCAGATTGAAGCGGCCCGGGGTCTGGTATGGCAGGCGGCCTGGCAGATCGACAGCGGTAATCCGGATCCCAAGCTTGGGGCCATGGCCAAGCTCTTTGCGGGCGACGCGGCTATGAAGATCACAGTTGATGCTCTCCAGATCTTTGGCGGGTACGGCTACATGCGCGAATACCCCATGGAGAAATTGATGCGTGATGCCAAGATCCTGCAGATTTACGAAGGGACTCAGCAGATACAGCGGGTGGTAATCTCTGGGCGGATCCTTGCTTAGATCAATAAGTTATTCCAGCCTCCTCCTGTTGATAATTCCTGTTCGATGCGGCCTCAATGGCCGCATCAAACAGGGCATAACCGATTTTACCTGATGCTGAAAACAGATGGGATATCCCGATTTCTGGCTTCCAGCCATCATCCATGTCCGGGGGAACCAACATCAACCAGGCCAATCTTCATTTATTTCGGATGGTATAATCAATATACAGGTACATAATCCGTCACTGCGAGGTATAGCGATGACCGAAAACAAGCGGGAAGTCATCAAAATTTGGAAGTCACTGCGCGACCGGGGTGAGTATGAAGGCATTACTCTTTCTCCAGAAATCCGTGAATCATGGTCACGAAGTGATTCCTATGGCGTTAACCCGTACAAGCGATGCTGTGATGTCATAATCAGTCCCGCAGAGTTGGAAGAGCGGAAAGCAGCCAACAAAGCCTTTATTGAGCAGGCCACAATCATGATGGGACACCTGCATCGGTTCATGGAGGGTTCTGGATTCGTATTTGCCCTGGCAGACAGCGATGGATATTTTCTGAAACGTATTGGTGATAAAGATGGTCTCGATTTTACCGGTGGCGCCAATCTTACTGAAGGTGCTAATTGGTCTGAGGAGGTCATGGGGACCAATGCTGCCTCTTTGGCTCTGGTTCTGGCCAAACCGGTGCAGTTGCTGGGTTATGAGCATTACTGCCTTTGTGCTTCCATAGCTACCTGTTCGGCATCCCCAATCTTTGACGAAGACGGCCGCCTGATCGGCGTACTGAACATAATTGGCCCTCATCACCTGGTAAACCAGCATACCATGGGCATGGCGGTGGCAGCTTCCCGGGCTATAGAACGTCAGATGGCCCTGCATAAGGCCTACCAGCAGAGTGAGATGGCCAACCTTCATAAAGCGGCAATTATGGATTCCATATCCGATGGGGTTTTAACCTTGGACAATGAAGGTCGTATTATCCATATAAACCATCAAGGAGCCGAAAACCTGGGTATTAACCATTCAGGCGCGGTTGGCGAAAAGCTGACTGATCTGATGATGCCCGAAAACGATCTCTTTTTTGCCAGGATCAGCGGTAACCGCAGGCTTTTCGGAGAACCATTGCTAATCCGCCGCCGGAATGACAGCATCAAGCTGGCGGTGAGCTGTACCCCCCTGGCATCCAAAGAGCAGGAAACACTAGGAACGGTAATCATCATCCAACCCATGAAACAGTATAAAAAAATGATTGAAAGGATCTCCGGGGCCCAGGCCAAGATGACCTTTAGTGACATTATTGGCCAAAACGATGATTTCCTATATACTGTCCAATGCGCTGAAATGGCGGCTAAAACTGATTCCAGCATCCTCCTGCTGGGTGAGAGTGGTGTAGGTAAGGATATGTTTGCCCAGGCCATCCATAATGCCAGCAGCCGTTCCCGGGAACCTTTTTTTGCCATCAATTGTGCTGCATTGCCCAGGGAACTGGTGTCCAGTGAACTTTTTGGCTATGAAGAGGGTGCTTTTACCGGAGCACGAAAGGGAGGCAACCCGGGCAAGTTTGAATTGGCTGACCAGGGTACCATCTTCCTGGACGAGATCGGTGAAATGCCGCTGGATCTGCAGGGGTCCCTCCTGCGGGTCCTGGAGGAAGGGAACATCACCCGCCTGGGTGGCCGCGATATAATTAGTGTTAACGTGCGGATTATTGCCGCCACCAATAAGAACCTGAAGGAAGAGGTCCGGAAGGGAAACTTCCGTTTGGATCTCTTTTACCGATTGAGGGTTATTGATATAAAAATCCAGCCGTTAAGGGAAAGAAAGGATGACATTCCCATCCTGGTCGAGTATTTTGTCAAGACCATCGGACCCCGCCTGGGAAAAGGGATAACCCGGGTGGATGAAAAGGTTTTGGACATACTTACCAATTACGATTGGCCAGGCAACGTCAGGGAGTTAAGCAATGTCATTGAACGGGCCATCAATATGAGCGCTGGGAATACCCTGACCGTGGACGTTATTCCACTGGAGCTGAAATGCAATCTTGAGGACCAGGAACCCATCTGGAGAAAACGCCTCCCCAAAGACCCGAAACTACAGGAGCAGATAATCAGGAGTTTCCTGCAGAAGCACAATAACAACAGGACCCGGGTTGCCAAGGAATTGGGGATTTCCCGCAGCAGCCTCTATCGCAAAATGGAAAGGTTTTCGATATAAACAAAACCATATACAACCTTTTATCTCTTGCGATGATTCCTTTCAATCTCGGCAAATAAACTTTCTATGCTGGAATATATTCTAGTATGCCTTGCGACTTTTCTCAGATACCGGCCATGATAATCTCATAATCTGTCATGAATGCATCTCCAAACATCAAGTCAAAAAAATATTCTTCAAGTTGAAACTTAGTTCTGAAAAATGTGTATAGAGAAGGGAAAGCCTCCAGGAGGAATAACTGATGGATACCCGGGATGACCGCCAACTGGTCCTGGAATGCAGAAAGGGAGAAGAGTACGCTTACCGGGTATTACTCTCCCGTTACGAGGGCTATATTTACAGTCTAAGTTTCCGGCTGACCGGACGGCGGGAAGACGCCCTGGAGTTGGCTCAGGAGGCCATGGTTAATATAATTGTGGGTCTGGACAGCTACCAGATTAACCTGCCTCTCAAGCCGTGGCTTCGGCGGGTGGTGATCAATACCGGGATCAATTTCCTGCGTCGGCGGTCGCCGGATTTGCTGTCACTGGACCAGGATATCGCGGACGGTCTAACCCTGGGGGATTCGCTGGCTGCCGGCAACAGCGGAAATCCCCAGATGTGGGTGGAATGGATGGAAACCAAGAAAGCCCTGGAAAAGGCCATGCGGGAATTGCCGCCAGAATACCGGCTGGTACTTACCCTGCGTCACCAGGAAGACATGAGCTATAAAGAAATTGCTGATTCGATTGGTATACCGGTTGGTACGGTTAAAACCTACCTCTTTCGGGCTCGTAGCAAATTGCGAGTGATGATGAAAGATGTCTACGGATGGGAGGCTTAGCCACATTGGAATGTAATCACGAGATGCTGCAGGCTTTTCTGGACCGGGAATTGGAACCGGAACAGGCCAAAAGATTGAAGGTCCACCTTTCTCAATGCCATGAATGCAGGCAGGAGCTTTCCCGGCTTAAACTGATGTGGCTGGAATTGGGGCAGGAGGAGGAATTAGTCCTGCCATCGGAGCTGCCTTTCCTGCGTCAGCAGGCGATATCTGCCGCCAAGGCACTGTCACAGATGCCCGCGGGTGAATTCTCCTACTGGCAAACTCAAAAACTTGCATGGGAACCGGTGGCGGTTGCAATCACCATGATTCCAGGGACCCAGACGGTAGGCACAGCAGCCAAGGTGATTGGCAGCAAAATTCCTGCGGCCGTGGAGGCTTTAGGGAAGAAGGGGTTAAAAGCAGTATTTCGGGGGCGCAGCTCATGAGTGGTATTGTTGTTCTATTATTGGTGATCCTGTGCTTGTTCCTGGCTCCCATGGTTTTGCCGATCAGTTTCCGGGGTCAGGTACAGGTAAATGGTTCCTTTAGCGGGTATGGAGAAGTTTCGGGAATCGGTGGTTGGGTTAAGCTGTATGTTTCCAAAGAACCGGGAACCCGAACCCGCCAGTACCTCAAGCTGTTTTACTGGGAAAAAAGCCTCGCTGCCGGAAAGCCCAAAGCAGCATCGAAAAAACGAAAGCCAGGGGTCAGCCGGTTTAAAGCCGTACTAACCCGCGATCTTATAAATGCAGTCTACCGCTACCTGATAAGGCTGTCGAGATGTCTCAATCTCGAGGTCCGGTTTGAAGGTGAGTATGGCACCGGTGATCCGGCATTAACCGGCATTCTGTCCGGTGTGATTGCAGCCCTGACCAATGAACAGTCCCGGATATGCCTTTATCCAAACTTTATGGAGGTATCCTTAGATATGGAAGGAGAGTTCAAGGGCAGGTTTTTCCCTATTGTGCCGCTCTGGCATACTGCGGTCTTGGTTCTTTCTTCCCCGGTTCGTTCTCTTTGGTGGCCAAAGTTTAATATCAAAAATAGAGTACGGGAGGTCGTTAGTAATGTTTAAGGAGAATATTGAAACCATAGCGTCCCAATTGGAAAACCTGGTGTCAACTAAAACCATGGTCGGTTCCCCCATCGTCAGCGGCAATGTTACAATCATACCCATCCTGTCCGCTTGTTTTGGGTTCGGAACCGGGGTTGGCGAAGGCGGTGAGAAGTCAGGTCCGCATCATGGCAAAGGAACCGGTGGCGGTGGCGGGGCCAAGGTCGATCCGACCGCCATGGTGGTAATCCAGGATGGTGAGGTTAAAGTTTACTCTTTGGGGAAGAAAGGCAGCCTGGAAAAACTGGCCGAACTTATCCCAACTGTACTGGAAAATGTGAAAAAAGATCGTAAATGCGAAGAGTAATCTCAACCTATTAACAAAGGGAAACGCAACAACCTAAACCGGCAACGCCGTTCTGCCTGTTTCAGCGGGCAGAACGGCGTTTAGTCATGACACCGGTTTTTGGGAAAGGAAACCGTCAATACAGCACAGGACTCAAGGGTATCCTGTGACAAACTCGCTTACCCCCCGATGACCGCCATCGCGGTCCGGGGATCATACATCCAGCGGGTGGTTCCTCCGGCCCCCGTTTTTTCCACCAGCAGTTTCTCACCGGCCCAGAAGGCGTTCATGGCCGTGTCCAGAAATGGTGCCTTGACAAAGGCTTTTTTCTGGACATCGTATAGCTTTACGCTCTGACGGGAATCGCCGTAGTAACGAATGGCCGCGTATTGATGGCTGCCATCAAAGCTTAAATCCATAACCGCCGATTCTCCATCCGTAATCTGCTGCGAGAATACCTCTTTATCCTGTTTCAGATCGTGAGCGATTACTGTAAAGGAATCAATCTCCTGGATGGTGTAGAGCAGCAACTGTTTCTCCGGGCTGTAGGCCAGGGAAGACAGTCTTCTCATATCCTTGGCCCCGGGTGGTGTTATGCCCTCTACCGGCAGGAGGAGTTGCTCCTGCTCCTTATCACCCTCACGGATGTAGATGCCATCCTCCCGTCCGAAGACCTGAACCCTGCCTTCACGGCCAGCGGTACGCTCAATCTTGTACCCCTCTTTGCCCTTTACAAGATACAGGCGGATCTGATGCAGCACGTAGTAGGCATCAGCATTGTAGGCCACTGTCCGCCAGGCATCGACATAGGTCTGACCGTTTTCTTCGCCGCTGCCGGTAATGGAGTAGGCTACTGGATGCGGGTTAGAAACGGTGAAGTAACCCGAAGGATCTGTCAGGAGGCTCCGGGCAAAGTCGTCGTCCCGGGAAATTCCGGCCTCCAGGTAGCGGGCTACGGTATCTTCAGCCGCCAGGGTTTTGGGACTCAGATTGATGCGGGTAATCCGCATGGGTATGTTTTCGCTGTTGCCCCCTTTCAGGACATAGAGTGTGCTGGAGTCTGTACCCCAGACCGGGTTATAAAAGTCGTACATGCCGCCGAAAACCAGGGTCTGCTTTCCGTTTGCGGGATTCAGCCCTTTGGCCCATTCCCCTTCATCAGTGTGGCGGAACGGATAGTTCGCCGTAAGTTTGCGGCCATCGGCAAAGTTGTTTACCGAACAGATATAAACATCGGAGAGGTCTGTTATTACGCTGGCGGTTTCACTTATCTTTTTCTCCTCCCGGATTGACTTAACATAAGCGATATAGAGCCCGTCTGGAGATACCGCCGGGAATCGTCCTTCGTCAACCACCTGCTCCTCGCCGGATGGTTTTTTGACGATTATCTTTCTGTCGCGTTCAAAAAGGATGTCCTCACTCCTGGGGATGTAGGATGCCTGAGATCCGGACGCGATTTTCCGCAGGTTCTTTCCGTTGCAGTTGATTGCATAAATATCAAGGCTCTTGACGTTAAAGCCATGTTCCAGCCATTCGATTTGTTTGCGGGTAATGAGCAGGCTCTGGTCATCCGCACTCCACGACGGCTCTTCGTAAAAGAGATCATAGTCATTGCCCTCGATCAGTGTACGAGTTTGCCTCTTATCCAGATCATACAAGTATATTCCTTTGCTGTTTGAATAGACCGCTGTTTTACCATCATGGGAGAGGGCGCTAAACAGGATTTTGCTGTCGGTGATTTTTTTAGTCCCCGCCTGTTTGCTTGATTGGAGAGGCAGGCTGAACGTTCCCTGGCCTGCTACCGGAATGTAAAGATGGTCGTTTCCGATAACCGGCGGCATATTGCTTCCCGAGGCGATATCTACCAGGGATACCTGATTGATAATCTTCAGATCCGCAGCCAGGACAGGGTTCATCCGACCGTACTCGCGGTTTCCCAAACCCAGCCATAAAGCGAGAGCCATCGCGGCTGTTAATACCGCGACCAATGCCAGGATTGGCCTCTTCGGTGCAACCGGTGGGGATTCGAATTCGGCACGCAGCCGTGATTTTAAATCCTGGTTGACAGGGATCTGTTCACGCAGGGCCTCAACCTTTCTCCCCCATTCATCTAACTGTTTTCGTCTGCCAAACATGATTCCACCTTCTTCCTAAGCTGTTCCAGTGTGCGGTAAAACCTGGTTTTTACGTTTGCCGTTTTCGAACCTAGGACTACAGCAATCTCCTTAAACTTGAGTTCACAGAAAAAACGCAGATTGATCAGTTCAAACCGTTCGGTATCAAGTTGACTTAGAGCACTCTGTAAGCAAGCCTTTTCCAGTTCGTGCTCCAGATCCTCCAGCACTGTCATGAAGGCCAGGCTTTCTGGAACCTCACCGGGTAATTCCCGGCCTGACTTACGGTAATAATCGATGGTGGTGTTCCGGGCAATAGTAACCAGCCAGGCCTTGTGGGTCCGGCGGGTTGAGTCATAATGCCGGTAGGCCTTGAGAAAAACGTCGCTGACAATATCGTCAGTATCCCAGGGATTACCTGTTTTGCAATATACATACCGGTATATGTCGTCATAGCAGCTTTCATATAATTGAAGGAAATTGTTGGCCAACTTTTGAACCCCCTTCTATATATCATTTACGTTTGAAAAGCAAAAAAGAAACATCTTCCGGTTCGCAACTTTAGTTTCCTTAAATTATTTCGAAAGGGGTGCTGGCAGTATCATAGAGAATAGGAGGCTGCTGTGGTTCCAACACCTGGCCGTATTTTCCGTGTTGTATTAGCGGGGAATAGGAGGGGAATAGAGATGGACTATCATGAGGAGGGGGCCGGCATCAACTTTTTTAGCAGTTGATACCGACCCCAGCAATGCGAGTAAACGTGGAACGCTTATAACCAGTGGACGGGGTGAAATAGCGGAAGCGATCAGTCGTTTCTGAGGTTAGTCCTGGCAAGATAAACCGCGTAATGGAGGGCATTTTTAATTACATCCAGTTCCAGATACATTGTTGGAGGAGAACCTGGTCTCCAGTTAACTTCATACAACCAGATCTGCTCGTTTTCATCAATTCCGACATCAATCCCCAACTCATCAAGTCTTGAGTTATACCTGGCAGCTTGAATATCATCCAGATGATGTGCAAGTCCGAGGGCGAATTGTTTCAATTTCTGCTGAAGACTACGATAGCGTTCACCGTATTCGTGCTTTAAAAAGGGTTTCAGGTAATTGGAGTACCCGCCACGGCTGATGTTGCACACAATGGTACCCGGCGGGGCCACCCGGACATAAGCAGCCACATAGACCCATTCACCCTGCCCGTTCTTCTGGACATGCAGACGATAGTCACAGGCCAGACCAAATTTAGTTACGCTCTTGATGTATGGCTGAACCAGATGGTTTTCGTTCAGCATGTTTTCATTAATATACTGGAGAAACTGCTCCGGAGAAAGAATCCGGCTTTGCCTGGCTTCAGTTACCCTAATGCCATTTGGGGTTTGTTCAACATCTATCACCCCGGCACCTTTTCGCCCATCCGCCGGTTTTATGACAATTCGGTTATACCTGTTCAGGAACTGGAACGGCTCAGACGGGCTGCGAATAACAGCAGTTCTTGGCAGGTACTCGGCATAACTTTTGGCCTTTCTTAGTCTCTCGTAAACCCTCCGTTTATTCCCCAGGGCGGAGGTGGTAAATGGGATTCTTCTTTTCAGCTCTTTGATGGTTGATGAATACTTTTTGAATTCCCGGGGGCTCCCGGCATTATATACAACATCTGGATACGGGAGGTTTTTTTTCGTCCACCTTCCGTCTTCATAGATGAAGCCGCGAATGGTTCCATTCTCAGTATCAACTTCGTCGGGTGTAAAATAATAGAAGGGTATGCCCTCGGCTTTGGCAACGACCGCGCAAGCGTATGCCCGGTTGACCCGATATGGGTCCTTCTTATCATGCATCATTCCAACTACCGGCAAAACTCTCCCCCCTATTCAGGACTTCCCAGGTGAAATCTGATCTCGCTAGCCGCTGTTTTGGCCCTTATTCTGGCTTCCTCGGGAGAGCTGCCGATAGCCATTACGTACCCGCACCTTTTTCCCATCGATGAGGGCGGACCGATGTTGCTTCCTCTTATATATTTGATGTAAACCTCAGTTATACCAGGATGTTTTAATGCCCGGTTTCTTCCGGTTACCGACTTAAGTATTCCGGAAGATGATACGGTCAAATACTGAGTAAACACAAAATGGGAATAAGATTTTACGAGATTTGGTTCCTCACCAAGTGCAAGCCGCACAGTTTCTTTTACCAGGTTAATGCCACAGTATGCTTTTATCATCCGGTTCATAGCCCCGCCCGAAATTCTGGGGTTGACTTCAATCAACTTCCAGATGTTGTTGACCAGCCTCAATTCTAGATGACAGGCCCCCATACTCATCCCCAATTCTTTTACTATTGAAGAGACAGCATCACCAAGATCCTCAAGGAAGCTGCCAGTTGGGTTGGCCAACACCGAATATCCGGTTACGATGAACCGTTGGTGGAAAGTGATTTCCTGTTCAATGACTGCCACCAGGTGTACCTGGTTGTTGTAGACCAGGACTTCAACCAGGTACTGCTGCCCGGGCAGGAACTCCTCCACGAGGACCGGCAGCCCAGGATAGCGGTTGAAAAGGTAGTTGGCATAGGTTTCTAATTGCTCGGCACCTTCAGCAAACAAAACCCCTCTGGAACCGGAAGCTTTAGGGGATTTAAGCATAAGGGGCCCCATTTTCGCATGTTGTTCCACAAATTCGGTCAGATGAGTCCGGTCCTTTATTATTGTGAAATAGGGATTATGCGGGGTATTAATGAGTGCATTTCTGGTCAGGATCTTATCTTCCATCTTCATTATTGCCTCGGAGGAGAGGAGGTTTACACCTTGAGACTCCGCGAGGCGAGCAGCCAAATACACGTATGGCTCTACAAAACTTAATACTGCCATAACTTGTTTTCCCTGTTTTCGTAATACCTTGATCTGATTGTTCAACGCATCAAAACCGAATGATCGTACATGGACCACCTGGTTTACTTCGGGATAATTAGCGCGGTCACGATCTCGTCTAGTAAAGAGTACGACGTAATAACCCAACCGATGTGCTGCCCTGAGAGCATCCCGGCTGGATCCTGATTTTGAGGTTTCAAGAAATACTATGGTCGGGATCCAATCGTCCTGAGAGGCCCCGCAGCCAATAATGGCGCCTTTCGATGCCTTTAACATCATATCTGCCCATGCCCCCAATGTCTTTAAGGTTTACATCCCCTCTAAGCAACAAAACCATTAATTACCTCTAGATTATGCATGCGGGCCTTCTTTGGACATTGATTCCAAGAAGAAAACTGACGTATATTCACGGAAACGAAAAGCTATAAATACGTTCTGCGCTTATTCAGAGCGTTTGCATGACGGTGATATTGCTTACTCAGCTGCTTTCGACCGGCGGGAAATGTGCTTGGGGCATTTTCAAACCATTTGAATGACATGCGGGGGCCAGGCGCATTCGGATTATTTTTAACAATACAGCCAGCATTCTAAAAAGCTCTGTCCAGGCCATGATTGTCTTCAACTGCATCCTGCGCACCCTTCAGTTGGAGAACGAGGGAAAAACGGAGTCTTTTGGGAGAGTTTTTGCCGGTTACCCGGCGGTCGGGTTCAGTACATATGGAGAGAGCTATATCGGTCACATTAATCAGACCGCTACCATGCTGGTGTTCGGCGTTAGGCGCTAGATTCCATAATCTGTTGCGATTTCCTGTAAGAGCGGCCTCCAGCCAGTGCTTGAATGGAGGTCGCTTCGATGATCTATACAATTTGGAGCAATTTTATCATTGCGTCTCCAAGACTCTTTTACTTGAGAATCAAGATCAGGTATTGCTGTATCGTTTCCTGACGAATTCGATATACTCTTTGACGCTCTTCTGCGCTTCTTCGGGCAAATCGGACAGTGAATCATCATTTAAGCCAACCGCCACGGCTGCCCGGTCAAGCCCCAGGATAAAATCGGTGGAGATATTATAAAACTCAGCCAGTTTTATGAGGGAGTCGAGTTCCGGTCGCCGGCGTCCAATCTCCCACTCCGCATAGGTACTGCGGTTAATACCCAGTTTTTCCGAAAGGGCAGCCTGGCTGAGCCCCTTTTTCTTCCGCAACTCAACCAGACGTGAACCAATACTCACTAAAAATCACATCCTCTGTCTATTATTATAGTCGCTATATGAGACATGTAAAGTGGCATCAAGCGATATTTATGATTGACAGAGGCCTCTCAGGGTGAGTATCATGGGATTGCAATGTCGCAAAAGGCGACTAAAAAAAGCGCTCCGACAGGCCGGAGAGAAAAGGGGTCTGGATGAGAAAAGATCATGATCGCAACCTGCTGGTGAATTTGGATGACGGCAGGATTTGGGTTCCCAAGGCAGAAACCCACCTGACTCCATCCGAGATCCGGCTGCTGATAGTGCTGAGGCGCCGGAAAGGTCGTCCTGTTCCTGCAGAGATCCTTGTTACCGAGTTGAATCGGGATCCGACCGGGTGCGGTGGCGGCAACCCCCGTTTTCACATATCCAATCTACGACGGAAGCTTGAACATTCCCAGGAGCATCCGGTCATAATAACTCGTCCCGGAATAGGTTACTGCCTGGTTCCGGGCAGGCTGCACCTTATCGGCGGGTCTGTGGAAATGCTGTGCCAAGACACGGGATTGGGCAAGGATGGTGTCGTTCATTATTGATGAAAATAACGAGAACCGGCAGGAAAAAAATTGAATTTCGCGAAATAACACCTATTCCTGTTATGGAGCGAAGTTATGTTTGCTTTTGATAAACGGATGCTGGTGGCAGCGGTTGCCGCTGCGATACTCAGCTTTGCTCTTGGTTACCAGTACGGAGTGTATACCGAGGGAAAGAGAAACGCAGAGGTCAGTCTTACCGGTTCCGGGTTGCATAGCCAGAATGCACAGCTTAGAGATGAACCAAGAAGAATCTATGTCTACGTGGTCGGAGAAGTATCCAATCCCGGGGTTCTGGAAATGCAGGAGGGAGACCGGGTGTATCAAGCCCTGGAGAAGGCAAAACCTGCAGAAGATGCAGACCTGACTGCTATTAACCTGGCAGCCCCCATCATTGACGGGGAGAAGATACTGGTGCCCAGGGCGGGAGAAACAATCCCCCAGACTACCAAAGGGGCATCGACCGCTTCTCCTGGGTCAGCATCAACGGGCAGCGGGCTTCTTGACCTGAATACAGCAACAGCGGAAGAACTGGATCGGATTCTGCCAGGCATCGGGCCGTCCCTGGCGCAGCGGATAGTCGACTACCGGCAGCAGGCGGGAGGCTTTCGCACAACCGAAGAGCTCCAGGAGGTTCCGGGTATAGGAGAGAAAAGATATGCGGATATAAAGGACCTGGTTTGTGTGAGGTAGGATTTCCAACCCTAACCGATCGTAGGTGATTATGATCAACCGGATTCTGATCTGGATTTTCGCTGGACTGGCCACCGGGATCTCACTTGCTGAATGGGGTGATATCTGGTGGCTCTTAATTCTGGGACTGTTTATCGCCTTTCTGGCCATTATGCGGCAAAGACCCGCTATCCTCTTGCTGGTTTTGGTGGTGGTTGCAGGTTTTGTATACTGGGACCGAGCCCACCCACAACACCCGGATCTCCAGGAAACGTACCTTACAGAGTGCAGGATTCTGGTTATGGACCGGCCCCAGATCAGGGACGGGGAACTGCGTTTCATTGGATATATAACTGGGGACGGGGTTAAAGCCAGGGTTTTCCTTCCCGTTATCCTGCCAGTGGAAAAGGGTGACCTGCTGGAGGTTAGCGGCTCCCTTCGTGAAATCAGAGGTCCAACCAACCCGGGTGATTTTAATTTTAAGGAATACTGGGCTCACCGGGGGGTGTTCTACAACCTGCTGGTCAGGGAAATGCCCTCTCCCCGGGTGATTGCAAACCAGTCAGGTTTTGGCCAGCAGTTGCTGGCCGGGATAATCAGGCGGGGCCATCAGGCCATAGAGGCCAGCATGTCTGTTGAACAGGCGGTACTGCTGGAAGGAATGCTGTTCGGCTTCCAGGGGGAGATCAGCGATGAACAGTATGTACTTTTTCAGAAATCCGGATTAGTACACATTTTTTCAGTCTCCGGCTTTCATGTGGGATTCATTGCCCTAATCGGTGTTTGGGTCGCCAACCGTTTGGGGAAAAGAAACTCAACCCGTTTCCTGATCGTACTTGTACTGATAACGATATATGGTTTCATGACTGGCTGGCCATCGCCAATGGTCCGGGCTTCTATAATGGCTTGCATGGGTCTGGCTGCCCACTATTTTGGGCGTGATGAGGATCTGCCCACATCGCTGGCAATGGCCGGTATAGTCCTCTTGCTGATTAACCCGGCTAACCTGTTTGAAATCTCTTTTCAACTCTCCTTCCTGGCAACCTGGGGCCTAATCTATCTTTATCCGCGCTGGAGGGGGATCGGAACACACCCTACCTTGAAGAGGGCAGCACTCTTGAGCCTGGCTCCGCAGGCAGCCACCCTGCCCCTGGCCGCATACTATTTCAACCTGGTAAGCCTCATTTCCATTGTTTCTAACCTGGTGCTGGTTAATGTGGCGGGCGGTGCAGTTATTATGGGTTTTTTGGGGGTAGTCGCTGCCCAGTTCAGCCAGTTCCTGGCTGCGTTCTTTATGGCTCCGGCCGGTTTTCTGACTGCTATTGTCCAGGTGGGCTCGAGCATGCTGGGAGGGACGCCCGGCAGTTTTCTGTGGGTAGCACAGCCTCCGCTATTGTCTGTATTTGCTGCCTACCTTGGTATGATACTGTTGTGGGGGAGGTTTCCCATCAGATGCGGTATCCTGGAAAGAACACCGTTAGACATATGGGAGGGTGAATCCGAACAGGGTGCATGCCGGATGAAGGGGGTTCTTTCTGGAATAGGTTTTGGTTTGATACTGCTCTTTGCCGCTTTTTTATTGATTCCCGGCCAGTTCAAGGCTCCTGGTACTCTGAAGGTGGTGTTTTTGAATGTAGGACAGGGAGATGCCATTTTCATCAAAAGCCCGCGAGGTTTTACCATCCTGGTGGATGGTGGAGGGTCTGAACAGTTCGATGTTGGACGAGAGGTGGTGCTTCCCTATCTGCGCAGGCAGGGAATCAGAAACATTGATTTGGCCATCGCTACTCATCCTCATGTTGATCACTTGCAGGGGTTAACATCGGTTCTGAAGGAGTGTCCCGCCCGGGTGGTGGTTGCGGGGGAAGGCTGTTATGATGAGTTGCGCGAATCTGGCAGTGAGGTGGTTTCTCTCAGCAGGTTGAAGGAGATAACCCTGGACCGGACGTCCAAGATATGGATGTGGGCACCAGAACCCGGCGATTTTGCCGAACCAGGGAATGAAACCTCTGTGATAAGCAGAATCGTTACCGGGGATGTATCATTCCTGCTGACCGGAGATGCAGAGTTTGAAGAACTGGAACTGCTGATGACCGAGCCAGGGCTTGACCTTTCAGCAACGGTGCTGAAAGTGCCCCACCATGGAAGCCGCCACTCCTGGTCGGATGACTTTGTGGAATGGGTGAATCCGAAGTATGGGGTGATAAGTGCTGGCTATCGCAATCCTTTCGGTCACCCGCATCCAGAGGTATTGGAACGAGCCCGGGAACGAGGGATACACCTCTTCCGGACAGACCGGGACGGGGCGATCACTTTCGAGACCCGGGGGCGGGATTTAAGAATCCTTACTGGCCCTTAAGATGGAACCGGGAACGGGAATGCAGGATTTAAAGATGCTTTTGGTTAATCTTCTAACTGGGGGGTGAGCCCAATTAACACTGTGCCACCGATAATTCTCCTGTGGGGTCCGGAGGATTACCTGATAGAACAGAGGTTTAATGAGATTATAGAGACCCTGAAGCAGAGTGACGGGGTTGACCCGGAAATTATTAGCCTGGACAGCTCTGAGACCAAATCATCTGAACTGGACCAGTATTTGGCGGAGGTATCCCTTTTTGCTCACCGCCGGGTGGTGGTGATGCGACACCCCGCATGGCTAGAAAAACCAAACAAGGGCGGTATCAAGGAATGGGAGGCAGCTATCAAGGCATTTACCGGGCGCAGGCATGAACAGCTTCACCTGATCTTGATTGCCAGTAAACCGCCGGGTTCCGGAGGGATTGCTGAGATAATCAAGCAATACGGAAAAGCCGTGGAAGTACCGGGATTAAATCCCCGTGAGATGAGCGCCTGGATAACCAATGAATTAGAGAAATCGGGGATTAAGATTGAGCGGGAAGCCCTGGGCATGTTGGTAAAAAGCGGGCGGGATATGAATTACCTGGCCCGTGAGATTGAACGGCTGTCCTTGTGTAACCGGGGACAAACAGTAACCGTTGGTGATTTGACCGGTATCGAATCAGATCTAGCCGGTTTTAATGTGTTCCAGCTTACAGACGCTCTACTCAGAAAGAATAGCACCGAGGCCTTAAAAGCCCTGGCTTTGCTTATGCAAAAAGGTGAACCCGTTCCCCTGATTATCCACATGATTACACGGGAGTTGGTACTTCTGGGCAAGGTTAAGGCAATGGCTGACAAAGGGGAATCTCCATCCACAATAGCGCGTTTGCTGGGTAAACAGTCTTTTCGTATAGACAAGATGAGGCGCTCCCCGATCAGGACCGGTGAGCTCAGACATGCCCTGGCTCAACTGGCAGAGATAGATTTTGCTGTGAAAAACACATCTCAGGACCACCGGTTATTGTTGGAGGTGATGATCATCGAAACCTGCGAAAGCCGGTTGGGGGAAGATACCAGGACATACACCCGATAACTTCAATGAGATGCCCTGAGCTTCGACTTGTCTCTTATAAACACCCAAAAAATAAGGCCTGCTTTTTTAGCAGGCTTGGCTTTTCGGGTCTATTGGGCCAGATTGTTCAGCTTCTTGGCCAGCCGCGATTTCGTCCTGGCCGCCTTGTTCTTATGGACAATCCCGCGACCTGCGTTCTTATCAATGATAGATGTAGCCGCCACCAGTCTTTCTTCGGCCTCGGATCTATTCTTATCGGCAACTGCCGCTTCGAATTTCTTGATAGCTGTTTTCATGGCGGATTTTTTGGACATATTGCTGGCTTGCCGAATTTTTGCCGTCCGCGCGCGTTTCATGGGAGTCTTGCTCTTTGCCAACATGACACCTCCTTTTTTGCACATAAAGTAACAGAATTAGGATAGCATCATTGAATTCAAAATGCAACGGGTTGTATAGTTTTTGTTACCGGTCTGTGATAATGTCACCCTATAAACGGTCCGAGAAAATGTCACCCCTCTTATCCGAATAGTTAAAAATATTTACATGAAGAAAGGAGACATTTTCTTGAGTACCAAAGAAGCCAGCCG